>ERZ842401.693-NODE-693-length-49491-cov-7.530221_pt1 | contig 49491 bp, 44 predicted proteins | sample MGYA00521270_ERZ842401 | MGnify/ENA primary metagenome ERZ842401 (study PRJEB31892, sample SAMEA3878208) | bioreactor metagenome | biome: Moose rumen | place: Sweden | collected 2011-10 | study: EMG produced TPA metagenomics assembly of the PRJEB12797 data set... | reverse complement strand
CATATAAATTTTTAGTATATAATCAAAAGAATAGTTATAAAGAAGCCACAATTACTGTAAATAATATTAATAAAACAGTTCCAAATGGTACATGTAGTGGTGAATATAAAAATGGAATATCAACAGTATATATAAATGCCACTGATGACATTGGAATTAGTAAATATGTAGTAAATGGTGCTACGCATACTACTAGTCCAATTACGATAAATGGTGAAATAGAATCGACAAAAGTAACTATATATGATAAAGCTGGTAATAAAAATGATATAAGTTGTAATTTAAAAGATTCTAATCCTATTATTATAAATGGTACATGTAGTGGTGAATATAAAAATGGAACATCCACAATAAATATTACTGCTAGTAGTAATCGTGGCATTTCAAAATATGTAATAAATGGCAATAGTTACACAACAAACAGAATAACCATTAAAGGTGAGTTACCTTCAGTTAATATAACTATTTATGATAAAAAGAATAATACCAAAAATATAACATGTAAATTAGCAGATAAAAATGTTTATGGCGATATTAAAAATATCAGTACCAAACCTCCAATAAAGAAAAGTGATAATGTCTATTTAGGCTACTACAATCGATATTCATTTTGGATATATTTTCCAGATAAAATGCGTGCCAATTTACCAGTAATTCTATTTATGGGAGGATTAGGTGAAAGAGGCGATGATTATAATTCTGGAGGAACTACTGCTATTAACTTAGGACCAATTCAAGATGTTTTTGAATTTAATATCAAACCAGATGCTATAATTATCCATGCCCAGTGTCTTGGAGGCAATTATAGAGTATATCAATTCCTGCCTTCATATATTGAATTATTAAATAGAATAGTTGATGAATTCAAAGCTAATCCTAAAAAAGTATCCGTAATGGGCTTTTCTCATGGATGCTACGGCGTAATGAATATTGTGGCTAGTAATCCAAGATATTTTTCAGCAGCCGTACCAATAGGATGTAGTCCAGGAGATGCTAGCGCATTCAAATATACTCCAACATGGGCTTTCGCTGGTGGCGGAGATGGTGTAGGAACTCTTCCTGGCTGGGTTAATCAAATAAACAATTTAGGTGGCTGGGCCAAATTTACGCAACCACCAATTCATGAACACAACGTCTTAACATTAGGTTATTCAATTTTAAGAGATGATAATTACAAAGTAATCGATTGGATGCTAAGTCAAACAAGATCATAAAAGAGAAATAGTAATATTTCTCTTTTAATATTTACATTTAATTAAATAATTAATATAATATACTTAGTGATAAGGAGTGATAATATGACTGATATAGAAATAGCAAGAAATACTAAACTTGAAAAAATAAGTGTAATAGGTGAAAACTTAGGAATAAAAGAAGATGAACTAGAATTATATGGTAAATATAAAGCCAAAATAAATGATAGCGTATACACTAGACTAAAAAGAAAAAAAGACGGGAAATTAATATTAGTAACAGCAATTAGCCCAACTCCCCTTGGCGAAGGCAAAACAACAATGTCAATTGCTATTGCTGATGGTTTAAGAAAAATAGGTAAGAAATCAATCTTAGCACTACGTGAACCATCATTAGGCCCAGTATTTGGTATCAAAGGAGGAGCAACTGGTGGAGGATATGTTCAAGTAGCTCCAATGGAAGATATTAATCTTCATTTTACTGGAGATATTCATGCCATAACAGCTGCAAATAACTTACTATCCGCTTTAATAGATAATCATATTTATTTTGGTAATAAATTAGGAATAGATAAAGTAGTTTGGAAACGTTGTGTAGATTTAAATGATAGACAACTAAGAAGTGTTAATACAGGCTTATCAGAAGAAACTAGAATTGTTCCTAGAATGGACAAGTTTGATATTACTGTTGCTAGCGAGGTTATGGCCATATTATGCTTATCCAAAGATATTGAAGATTTAAAACGTCGTTTAGGCAATATTACTATTGGTTATACAAAAGAAGGTAAAGAGTTATTTGCAAGAGATTTACATGCTGAAGGAAGTATGGCTGTTTTACTAAAAGATGCCCTAAAGCCCAATTTAGTTCAAACACTAGAACATACCCCAGCTATTATCCATGGTGGTCCTTTTGCTAATATCGCCCATGGATGCAATAGCATCATAGCAACCAAAACAGCCTTAAAATTGGCAGATTATGTTGTTACTGAAGCCGGCTTTGGTGCTGACCTTGGAGCTGAAAAGTTCCTAGATATAAAATGCCGTAATTTAGATATAAAACCAGATGCTGTTGTAATTGTAGCAACAATTAAAGCACTAAAATATCATGGTGGTATTTCCAAAGAAAATATTCTTGAAAAGAATCTAAATGGCTTAGAAAAAGGTATTGATAACCTATATAAACATATTGATAATATTAAAAATAAATTTGGCCTTAATGTTATTATTGCCATTAATAAATATAATACAGATACTCCTGAAGAAATAGAATTATTAAGAAATAAATTGCATGAAAGAAATGTTGAATTAAGCTTAGTAACTGGATATACTGACGGAGGTACTGGAGCTATTGATATTGCTAATAAATTAGTAGACTTAGTAAAAAATAAAGAAAATTTTAAATATATTTATGATTTAGAAGATGATATAAAAACAAAAATAAAAAAAGTTGCTAATAATATTTATTATGCCAAAGATGTTGAATACTCTGAAGAAGCCTTAAAACAAATAAAAGAAATTGAATCATTAGGATATTCTAACTATCCGATATGTATTGCTAAAACACAGTATTCACTAAGTGATGATCCAAATAATCTTGAATGTGATAAAGATTATAATATCACTGTAAGAAGTGTTGAATTAAAAACTGGTGCTGGCTTTATTGTAGTTTTAGCAGGTAAAATAATGACTATGCCAGGACTTCCAAAAGTCCCAGCTGCCGAAACTATCGACATCGACAAAGATGGTAATATCGTTGGTATTTTCTAAAAAATGACAAATTTAGGTAAGTGCATTTATAAATATGTACTTATCTTTTTATTTTTGATATAATCTTTATAGGAGAATAGTATGAGCAAACGTAGTAAAAAGAAAAAAAATAAATTGTTAATTGTAATTATAGCAATTGTTTTGATAGCATTGATTGCTGGTATTTCATATTTTCTATATGATAAAAAACAAAAAGAAATTGAAGCAAATCGTTTAAAGATAACACTAAACGATAATTTAAAAGTAGAAATTAACAGTGATGCTAAATTATCTGATTTTGTAAAAAGTATTGTTAATGGTGAATTATTAAACGGTGAAGATGCTATTGATACATCAAAATTAGGAGAACAATCTTTAACATTAAACTTAAAAAATAAAGATAATCTCGAAGAAACATATCCATTCAAAATAACTATAAAAGATTCTCTTCCACCTACAATTGAAGCCAAAAAAGAAATAACATCTTATATCGGCAAAGAAGTAAACTTATTAGATGGGGTAAAAGTAACTGATAATTCTAAAGAAGAAATAACTGCTAAAGTAGTTGGAGAATATGATAAAAATAAAGATGGTAAATATAATTTAAAATATGAAGTAAGTGATTCATCAGGAAATAAAGCTGAATATGATTTCATTTTAAATATTATAAGTGACCCTAACAATAGGACATTTACAACTAGTAAAGGGTATAGTGGCAAAGTAGTAAATGGCATAACATATATTGATGGCATTTTAATAGCAAATAAATCTTATAGTTTACCTAGTAATTATGGGCCTGGATTATTATCCGATACTCAAAATGCTTTTAATAAATTAAAAAATGATGCCTCAGCTGCTGGGTTTAATCTCTATATAGGCAGTGGCTTTAGATCATATTGGGATCAAAAAATAATTTATAATAATTATGTTAGTTGGGATGGGCAAGCTAATGCTGATACATATTCAGCAAGACCTGGACATTCTGAACATCAAACAGGCCTTGCATTTGACGTGTGTGAAAAAAATACAGCTGCTTGTATCACAAGTGAATTTGACAATACCGCTCCAGCTAAATGGATAAACGATAATTGTTATAAATATGGCTTAATTTTAAGATATCCAAGTGGAAAAACTGATTTAACTGGATATATATATGAATCATGGCATTTAAGATACGTTGGCGTTGACTTAGCCACCAAGCTTTATAATAATGGCTCTTGGATTACATTGGAAGAGTATTACGGTATAGAAAGTAAATATAGTTAAAAGGAGGTTAAATATGATTAAAATATTGTTAATATCATTCTTAGTATCTATATTTTGTGTTATTATTCTTAGTATTAAGAAATATGGCTTTTCAAATGACACATTTAAAATAATATTACATAAAGTAATTGAACTTCGTGGCTTATATTTCTTCTTACTTTATATTGGCATGTGTTTAAACATAATGAATCAAATAGACAATAATAGTAAGTGGGGAATGATACCATTTATATTGTGTGGTATTGCTGGAGTCTTGTGTATGTATGAAAAAACAAGAAAAATTGGTTTTTATTCATTTCTGATTGTATTTTTAGGTTCATTTTTTGTGGCCTTACCGATAATTGGGCTTATTAGTAATTATAAACGTGATGGTTATATAGATTCACAGACTTTATTCTTTCTTGTAGTAGTTTATATAATTGTTGCAATTATAATAATTGTAGAATATAGGAAAAAAAAGAAAAACAAATGATAGTAGTGTGATGTATATGAAAAATAAGTTAATAAAGAATATCTTTTTAATAGTATTAATGCTTATAGTATTTATTCCAAATAATGTATTGGCAGCCAAAATATCCAATGTAAGAATTGGTAGTATTGAAAATGTAAAAAAAGGTAAGAGTGTTACTGTTCCATTTTATATAAATTTATCAGGAGTTAGTAATACTGATATTAATTCATTTGGAATTTTATCGGTAGGTTTTGAATTAATATATGATGAAGATTTATTTTCAATTACTAATATAGCATCTAATGGTTTCACATCAACTGTATATCAAGAAAATGGGGAATACCTAATATTTAGTGCTCTAAACGTTGGTGATTCTTTTGATAAAAAATGTGTAGACAATATATTATTTTGTGGTGAATATGAAATTGATATAACTTTTTTTGCAACCGATACTACTGAAACAATTTCAACAATAGGAATTGGTGAGGTTGCTGTTGCTGGACTTCAGTTATCTAATGGTACTCACCCAACATATAGTGAAGATGATATAATTGTTGTCGAAGAAGTAGCTAATAAAACAAAGACAATTAACATTATTGATAATGATGGTGAAATTATAACAACACCGAAAAGTATTGTTAAATCATCAAAGCCAATCGTTGATGATACAAGCATTATAAATAATATTGTAGAGAATAAAGAAAATACCAAATCAAATGAAAATAATAGTGATAAATCAAGTAATAATTATCTTTCTAAATTAGATATTACTGGCTATTTAATTGATTTCTATAAACGTACAAATGAATATACATTGGAAGTTGAAGAGGGAATTAATAAACTAGATGTTATAGCAGAACTTGAAGATAAAAAAGCAACACTAGAAATTGTTGGTGCAAATGATTTAAAAGGTAATGACAACAAAGTAGAAATTATTGTTACTGCTGAAAATGGTACTAAAAATATTTATACTATTAATGTTATAAATGAAAAAGAAATAACTCCCAAAAGTCTATCAGATGTAAATACCATAAAAAAAATAAAAGATTTCTTTATTGAATATAAATTATACTTTATTATTGGTGGTAGTATATTATTGTTTATAATTATACTATCTATAATAATAAATAGTATTAGTAATAAAAAATTAGGTGATAAATTTGATAGCTTTTAAAATTAAAAATATATGAATAATTTATGTTTTTACATAAGTTATTTTTTAATATCCTATGATTAATTGTATTTTAAGTAAAAAAATGATAAAATTATATAACGAATAGGTGATAATATGTTTAATCTCGTTTCAAAATATACCCCAAGTGGCGATCAACCAAAAGCAATTGAAGAATTGGTTAATGGTGTGAGAGAAGGAAAAAAACATCAAGTTCTCTTAGGAGCAACTGGCACTGGTAAAACTTTTACAATTGCTAATGTCATAAAAGAAGTTAATAAGCCTACTTTAATTCTTGCACATAATAAAACTTTAGCAGGACAACTTTATAGTGAATTTAAGGAATTATTTCCAGATAATCGTGTTGAGTATTTTGTATCTTATTATGATTATTATCAACCAGAAGCTTATGTTCCAAGCACCGATACTTATATTGAAAAAGATGCTAAAATTAATGATGAAATTGATGAATTGAGGCATAAAGCAACATCAAGTTTATTATCACGCCGAGATGTTATTGTCGTGGCATCAGTATCATGCATCTATGGCATTGGTGAAGTTGAAGAATATAAGAATAAAATGTTAACATTAACAAAAGGAGATACTATTGAAAGAAATAAAGTTCTAGAAAAATTAGTCGAGATGCTATATGAAAGAAGCCAATTTGACTTATCTAGAGGAACATTCCGTGTTAGAGGAGATACAATTGAATTAATTCCTGCGTATGAAAGACAAAATGGGATTATGATTGAATTCTTTGGAGACGAAGTCGATCGCATATGTGAATACGATACCGTAACTGGAGCTATATTAAAGGAAAAGAAAAGCGTATCTATTTTTCCAGCTAGTCACTTCGTAACAAGTGATGAAAAATTAAAAGAAGCTGTAAAAAGAATTGAAGATGAACTTGAAATTAGACGTAAATATTTTCTTGATAATAATAAACTAATCGAAGAACAACGAATTAGAGAAAGAGTTAATTATGACTGTGAAATGCTTCTTGAAACCGGCTTTTGTAGAGGAGTAGAAAACTATTCAAGACATCTAGCATTAAGAGAAGAGGGAGAAACTCCAACAACCCTTATTGATTTCTTTCCTAAAGATTTTTTACTTGTCGTCGACGAATCACATGTAACACTTCCACAGGTAAGAGGTATGTATAATGGTGATAGAGCAAGAAAACAAAACCTAGTTGATTATGGCTTTAGATTGCCAAGTGCTCTTGATAATAGACCACTTAAGTTTGATGAGTTTGAATCAAAAATAAATCAAGCTATATATGTAAGTGCTACTCCCGGTGATTATGAATTAGAATTAGTTAGTAACAAATATACTGAGCAAATAATTAGACCAACAGGATTACTTGATCCATTAATTGAAGTAAGAACTAGTAAAAACCAAATTGATAATTTAGTAAAAGAAATAGAAATAAGAAAAGAAAAGAATGAAAGAGTATTAATTACTACATTAACTATAAAAATGGCCGAAGAGCTTACTAATTATTTAAAAAATATTGATCTAAAAGTTGCTTATTTGCATAGTGAAATTAAAACATTAGAAAGAATGAGAATTATTAGAGATTTACGCCTAGGTGTATATGATGTTGTCGTTGGTATTAATCTACTTAGAGAAGGTATAGATATTCCAGAAGTATCATTAATTGCTATAATGGATGCCGACAAACAAGGATTTTTAAGAAGTGATCGTAGTTTAATTCAAACCATTGGTAGATGTGCAAGAAACGCTAACGGTAAAGTAATCATGTATGCGGATACTATTAGTGAGAGTATGCAAATAGCCATAGATGAAACAGCCAGAAGGCGTCAAATTCAAGAAAAATATAATGAAGAACATGGCATTGTTCCAAAGACTATCATTAAAGAAATCAGAGATTTAATAAGTAATGAAGATGAAACATCTAAGAAAGAAAACAAAGAAAAATTAAGCAAGAAAGAAAAACTTGAATTAATTGAAAAACTTACAAAAGAAATGAATAGTGCTGCTAGAGAATTAGATTTTGAACGCGCTATGGAACTTAGAGATATTATCTTTGAATTAGAGAGTGAATAATAAAAGAATCTATATTTTTTATAGATTCTTTTAAAATATTATTTATCTAAATTATCATCATGTATACCGGTCTCAATTTTTAAATTATTATTATCAATTCCAATAGAAGTATCGTTAATGTGTTCATCTAATTTATATTTTTGAGGTTTAATATAGTGCATAAAATTATTAAAATATCTTTTAGTCGAAATAAAACATAAAATGCAAATTAGCGGTGTCAAAATAACTGGTAAAAAATAATTAAAGTTAATTTTTTGTGGCACATAAGTAATATTATTATAATCATCAGGTTTATAATATATTTCGGTAGTATCACCAATATTATGTTTATTTACATCCACAAGGTCAGCGGTATATTCATTATCGTCAATAGTATATTTAACAGCATACGTATTAACTCCAAGATCATCGATAATTGTTGCCGTTGTTAATACATAATTTTTCCTAATATTATAATCAGATATTGCACAAACAATAAAAAATAATGAAGCAGCAAATACAACAATCGTAATAATTAATGATATAATAGCTCCAATTATATTTTCAATAGGCCCATTTCCAACGATTTTAACTAGATTATTATTATCGATTTTATTATTAATTTCCATCATTTCCACATCCTTTTACAGTGAAAATTATATCAATTAAAAAAAATATTGTCAATTATTTGAAATGCTTAAGAGTATCCCCATCTCAACCATTGATACAAGCAAACTAGATCCCCCATACGATAAAAATGGAAGTGTAACACCAGTAACAGGTATTAAGCCAACTACAACCATTAAATTTAATAAAGCCTGAAATGCAATACTAAAAGTTATACCATAGGCAAGATATTTTTTAAATTTATCTTCACATGCCATTGATATTTTAAAACCACGATAAATAATTGTTATAAACAAAGTAGCTACAATTAATACACCAGCAAAACCAAGTTCCTCACTTATAATTGAAAAAATGAAATCAGTTTGTGGTTCAGGTAAATAGAAATGTTTTTGAATTGAATTTCCAAGTCCCATTCCAAGTAATCCACCAGGACCAATTGCATATAATGACTGTATTATTTGAAATCCACTTCCCAAAGGATCTGACCAAGGATTAAGAAATGAAGTTATTCTTGCCATACGATAGGGAGCAATAATAACTAAAACAGCGATCCCAATAATTCCCATAATTCCAATTTTTATAAAAAATGACATATCAACACCTGATACAAATAAAAGGGAAACAATCGATATAACAATAATAACTCCAGTCCCAAAATCAGGTTGAAGCATAATTAATCCAAAGATTAACATTACCACTAGCAGAATAGGTAAAACAGAACTTTTGATATCTTTAATTTTATTTTTGGCTAAATATTTAGAAGTAAATATAATTAATCCAAGTTTTGCCGCTTCACTTGGTTGAATACCAAATGGCCCAATACCAAACCAACTTCTAGAGCCATTTCTAATGGTACCAATACCAGGAATAAGAACTAATATCAAAAGTAACAAACATATTAATAAAATATAATTACTATATTTCTTATAATAATCAGCAGAAATATTGGATATAAAAAACATAATAAAATAACCCAAAACTAAAAATAGTAACTGACTTTTTAAATATTTATATGGATCATTAAATTTATATTCTGCCCAAATATTAGATGACGAATATATCATCAACAGTCCAAATAATGTTAAAATAATAATTGCTATTAATAATAATTTATCTATCTTTTTCATTATTATCACTTATTAAATTATATGAATAATCAATAAAAAAAACACAATAAATTGTGTTTTATAACCATACGCCATATATAAGTGCTAATAGTGACATAACGAAACCAATAATCCAAAATAGTTTAACAATATCACCCTCACGCCAACCAAGACGTTCAAAATGATGATGAATTGGTGTCATTAAGAATACTTTCTTTTTGAATAAAACAACAGATGTTATTTGAATCATTACAGTCAATGTTTCAATAACAAATACACCACCAATTAAAGCTAGCGATAACTCATGGTTAGTTAAGATAGCCACGGTAGCAATGGTAGCCCCTAAAGTTAAACTTCCGGTATCTCCCATGAATACTTTAGCAGGATTCGTATTATAAACTAAAAATCCCATTATTGCTCCTACTAATATAAAGCAGAATATTCCAATATCTTTGTAACCTTCAATCCAATAACTACCCCAAGATATAAGACCAAAAGCAAGTAGAGCAATTGCTGATAATCCACCAGCAAGGCCATCCAATCCATCAGTAAGATTAACAGCATTACTAGATCCAACTAATAGGAATAAAATAAATATTCCATAAAACCATCCCAAGTTCCATTTAATACCAAGTAGTGTAATTTCAAGCACCGAGTTAGCAGCGGTATACTTGCGATATAAAATATAAAAAATCAATGCTACAAAAAACTGTAATAATAATTTCTGTATTTGTGTTAACCCCTTATTTTGATTTTGCTTAATACTTAAATAATCATCTAAAAAACCAATTAAACTATACGATACAAAAACAAAGATAACAATTAATAAATTGACTGAAAACTCCATTTTACCAGTAAGAATTAAAAATATAGTTGTGAGAATTGTTGGAATTATAAAAATAATTCCTCCCATTGTTGGAGTACCAGATTTTCGCATATGTGCTTCAACGTAGACATTTATTCTTTGACCAGCTTTAATTTTTCTTAATAGTGGAATTGCGACTAGCCCAAAAGCAGTTGTCAAAATAAAGCCAATCATTAAAGCAAATAATGATTTTGTTAAAGTTAGCATAATCCACTTCCTTTTCAAAGATATTATAACATAAAAACAATATTAAATGTAGAATTAATAGTCACTTTACACGCTCTTGTCAGTTACCAAGCAATATCTTTATCGTTGCATTTTCTGGTAAGAATGTACCAGGATTAGGTGAAATAGCTTTAATAATATCACCACTTCCAGAATAATTAATTGTAAATTTTTTTAGTTCTTTTTTTGCATCATCTAATTTCATATTAACTACATTTGGAATTTTTGCATACTTGGTATCATACCAGTTATATGTTTTCTCTAAAACATATTCACTAGGCTTAATATTTAGTTCATTAATGATATCATACATTATATTTTTGGCAATTGGAGCAGATACAGTTCCACCAAATTGTGTAACTCCCTTTGGATTATCGATAGCAACATATACGATTGCTTCGGGCTTATCAGCCGGTAAAAAGCCAATAAAAGAAACAATATAATTTCCTGTCATATAGACACCATTTTTAACTTTTTGAGCTGTACCTGTTTTACCACCAATTCTATATCCTTCAATATAAGCATTTCTTCCTGTTCCGTATGCTACAACTGTTTCAAGCGCCATGCGTACAGTACTACTGGTTTCCTTACTAATAACATTTCTTACAATTTTTGGCTCGTTTTCTAAAACAATTTCTCCTGTATTAGGTTCAGTAACTCTTTTAACAATATAAGGCTTATACAAAGTCCCACCATTAATTGCAGCTGATACTGCAGTTATTTGCTGTATAGCTGTAACACTTATTCCCTGACCAAAGGAAGTAGTAGCTAGTTCTACTGGTCCAACTCGTTCCAAATTAAATAAGATTCCACCAGATTCTCCGTTTAAATCAATTCCCGTTTTTTTACCAAAGCCAAAATTATTAATATATTTAAATAATCGTTCTTTACCAAGTTTATTGCCAAGTGATACAAACCCTGGATTACAACTATTTTGTACGACTTGTAAGTACGTTTGTGCACCGTGTCCTCCGTGTTTCCAACATTTAATTCTTGCTCCTTCGATTGTTACGCTTCCACCATCATAAAAAGTATCATTGAGTAAATCAACAGTTTTTTCTTCAACAGATGCTGCAAGTGTAATAATTTTAAAAGTTGAACCAGGTTCATATGTTGACCATATAGCTAAATTTCGATTAATTGTTTCTGTACTATAGTTTTTATAATTATCTGGTGAATAATCTGGCTTCGAAGATAAGGCTAATATTTCACCATTATTAGGGTTCATGACTATTGCCCAAGCACCATCGGCATTATATTTAGACATAACATTATTAAGTTCTCTTTCAACAGCTGCTTGAATATTATAGTTAACTGTTAAATATAAATCTAATCCATTAGTAGGCTCAACATACACACCACTTTTATCTAACTTGTTACCTTTAGCATCTGAAAAATATTTAATGGCTCCATTAGAACCAGTCAAATACTTATCGTATTTAAGTTCCAAACCTGATAATCCTTGATTATCAATTCCAACAAATCCAAGTGAGTGGGAGAGTAAGGTATCAAATGGATAAAATCTTTTTCCTTCCTTAAGAAGATAAACTCCTTCGTAGTTTAGTCCATTTATTTTATCTGCTATATCAAATGATAATCTTCTTCCTTCTGGATGAATTATTTCAACTGATGATTTTTTATTAACATGTTCACTAATCTTATCTTCTGATACATTAAGTATTTTAGCAATATCACGTATTACATCATCCTTATTTTTTATTTGATTTGGAACTACAACTAATGATACTGTTGTCAAATTATCAGCAATAATAGTACCGTCACTGGTAAGTATTCTTCCACGATTAGCTCCAATTATTAGATTTCTACTCCAAAGATCATTTGCCAAATTATTTAATTTATTATAATCAATCACCTGAATATAAAAGACTTTACCAATAATTAAAATAAAACATGCAATGATGATTAATAAAACAAATTTAATTCTTGTATGTATTCCCTTATTAAACATAAAATCCCTCGTTAAATTTTATGTAATAATAAAAAAATAATCACAAAAAAAGAGGCTGACCCCCTAAGGAACAGCCTCCCAAAAAGAATAAAAAGGGGTTGGCTAGTGTGATACTAGCACCAATTCGTCTAAAATTTGAATTGGTAGTTAATATACTAACCGAACTCCCTTGTTTTGTCAATACTAAAATTAAAAAAAATGTCAAAAAAAATAATTTTATTGAAAAATATTAATATATATGTTATTCTTTATATAGAGTAGAGGTAAAAAAATGAATGATATCAAGAAAAAAAATGTTTTATTATCAATAGCAGTTATAATGATTGGCCTCATGTTTTCAGGTGGAACGTATGCCTACCTAGCAAGAACTGTCAATACAACAAATCAAATATATAATGCCAAATCATTATGCTTTTTAATTGATTACAATATCAATAATGTTAGTAATGGCCAAGATATAAGTGGGACACTTTTTCCAAGCGAAGGTATTAATGGCGGTTTAACAGGTAGAGTTGGTTTAAAAGTTAATAGTAGCTGTAATTTATCTGGTACTGGTACTTTAAAACTTCATATAAATAATGGAACAAGTTCTAGTTTAATGACACCTGCTACATCTTACTGTGAAGACAGGAGTACTTTAGAAAAAATAAATGGCATAACAACTGAAACTGCTTGCAAAGCCGATAATGTTAAAGGTAGATGGCGTGGATATGGTGACAGTTATTGTGAAAACCCCAACACTTTAGAAAGAATGCCAGATTATAAAACATCATCAACTTGTACAAGCCATAGTGGCACTTGGACTAGTGGCGGCAGCCCTCTTAAATATGCTATATATGATAATGCAACAATGAGTGGTAATCCTATTTCTAAAGGACGTATAACTAGTAATGATATTAACAATGATATAACAATAAAAGATAATATTTCAATTACAACAGAACAAAAATATTTCTATATATACATCTGGTTAGATGGTTATCAGACAGATAATACATTTACAGAATTACCATTTAGTGGATATATATCTGCTAGTGCTATTCAAAAAGAGTGATGCATAATCTTTTAATTAAGATTATGCTTTTTATATAATAAAACATATATATTTTTAATAATATTTATTTATTATTTAAATTGTGATAAAATATAGAAAAAAAGAAATATAATTATAATGAATGGAGATGTACTATGAAAAAAGTTGTTGTAATTGGCGGAGGCACAGGATTATCAACATTACTTAGAGGACTAAAATTATTTCCAATGGACATAACTGCTATTGTTACAGTTGCCGATGATGGAGCAAGTAGTGGACGACTTAGACGTGAATTTGATACTCCTGCTGTTGGCGATCTACGTAATGTATTAGTGTCCCTATCAGAGGTAGAACCTATTGTGGAAGACCTTCTTCAATATAGATTTAATACTTATAGTGATTTAGATAAACATGCTATGGGTAATTTACTTTTAACAGCCATGTATAATATCACTGGAAGCCTAACTAAATCCCTTGAATCATTATCTAAAATCTTTAATATTAAAGGTAGGGTATTACCAGTAACTGAAGACAAGGCAGTACTTGTTGCTCATACTAAAGATGGTAAAACAATCGAAGGTGAATCAAAAATAACTAAAGCAGGTAAACATATTGAAAAGGTTGAATATAAAAATAAAGTAAGAGCTACTAAAGAAGTAATCGAAGCAGTTCATGAAGCTGATTTAATAATCGTTGGTATTGGTAGTTTATATACAAGTATTATTCCTAATTTATTGCCAAAAGAAATGAAGAAAGCTCTAAAAGAATCTAAAGCTAAAAAAATGTATATATGTAACATTATGAGTGAGCATGGAGAAACAGATGGCTTTAATGTTTCTGATTGTATTAAACAAGTAAATAAATATGTTTCTAAAGATTTTATCGATGTAGTTCTTGCTAATAAAAAGAAAGTACCTGATGATATCTTGGAATTGTATAAAGTCGAAAAAGCCGCTCAAATAATGTTAGATAAAGAAGAAATTAAAAAAATGGGTGTTGAACTAATTTCAGCTGATTTAATGAGTATTCAAAATAATCAAGTAAGACATGACTATATTAAAACAGCTCTTGAAGTATTTACATACTTAACAAAGGAGTAACATATGAGTTTTGCTACTAACATAAAGAATGAAGTAACTAGATTAGATGAAAGCCGTGAAGAATTAATTTCCGAATTATCAGCGATTGTTAGAAATAGTGCGGTTATTACTGAAGAAGTATCTATTTATATTGAAAATAACAGTGTTGCTAGGAGGATCTTTAAACTATTTAAAAATATTTATGATGTAACACCAATTATTACTATTAGAAAGAAATTCTTTCATAATGGTTATACATATATTCTTACAATTAAACATAAATTAAAAGAAATATTAGATGATTTATCAGTTGTAAAGAATGGTTTATTCCTAGATATACCCAAAGACTATATTTATAGTGACGATGATTTAAGCAGAGCCTATTTACGTGGATTATTTCTAGTAACAGGTTCTGTTAACGATCCTAAAACAAGTAAATATCATTTAGAGTTTTTGGTTGATGATGAAGATTATGCTAACTTTGTAAGTGAATTATTAAACAGTATGGATTTAAATAGTAAAGTCATTAAAAGAGATAAAAAATATATGATATATATAAAAGAAGCTGAAAAGATTAGTGACTTTTTAAGAGCTATTAAAGCCTATGATGCAGTTATGTATTATGAAGATATTAGAATATACCGTGATCATAAAAATATGACTAATAGACTTAATAATTGTGAACAAGCCAATATGGATAAAATATTCTTAACTGCCAGTAGTCAAATAAGAGATATTAATAAATTAAAAGAATATGACATGTTAGACTTAATAGATGAAAAAATAAAATTAGTTATTGACTATAGATTAAAATATCCCGAAGCAAGCTTAACTGAATTAAGTGAAATAATAACTAAAGAAACAGGAAGTAAAATAACTAAATCAGGACTTAATCATCGTTTTAGAAAAATAAAAGAAATAATTAGTAATATTGAAAATAAAGATTGATTTAAAAAGTATTATTTGTTATAATTAAATTGTTATTGATAATTAGTATTAAAAATATGAAAGTAGTTATTACATAATAATTAAAGAGAGTAACTGTTTGGTGGAAAGTTATATATTAGTAATAATGAATTACCTATTTTTAGCTAATCGGGGTATCCCGTTATAAAAATAAGTTAATAAAAGGATGGTACCGTCATAAATTGACTCCTTTATGGTATCATCTTTTTCTCTTATGAAAGGAGAATTTCATGTGGAATTAAAACTGTCAAAAGATTTAATGAGAATGGTTGAAGAAAGAAAAAAAATGGAGTTAGATAGAGAAACTAGTGAACAACCAAGATTGATTATAAATATGGAAAAAAAGAAAACTAATGGATTTAGGATTCCTAATGATCATGATTTAGATGATAAATATAGGGAAACTAAGAGAGAAATTGATGTTAATAATATATCATTGGAAGAAATAAAGCAATATGTTAGAGAACACACAAGTGGTAAAAAAAATCATTATGATTTAGCCGAAGGCGGAGTGATGGTTGTATCATTTAAAGAATTTATTAAAATGATTAATGATGGATATAATATTTATAAATCAGAAGTTATTAATGAAAATAATATTAGTATAAGATATCAAAGAGAAATAAAACGTGAAGGTAGAGGTAGATAAAAATGACATGTTATGAAGATTTATTATGGAGAGGTCTAATTCAAGATATTAGTGATGAAGCATTAATTGATAAACTTAATAATGAAAGCTTAACTTTTTATATTGGAACAGATCCAACAGCTGATTCAATGCACATTGGACACTATTCATCATTTCTAATTAGCAAAAGACTTGCTAAGTATGGCCATAAGCCAATATTACTTGTGGGTGGAGCCACTGGATTAATTGGTGATCCCAAACCAACTGCCGAGCGTCCAATGATATCCAAAGAAGCCGTAGAACATAATATAAAAGGTTTAAAAAAACAAGCTGAAGAAATATTTGGTTTTGAAGTAGTAAATAACTATGATTGGACCAAAGATATCAATGTAATTGATTTCTTACGTGATTATGGTAAATATTTTAATGTAGGTTATATGCTTGGCAAAGATAAAGTAAGAAGTCGTATGGAAAGTGGAATTACTTATGCCGAATTTTCTTATATGATTTTGCAAGCACTTGACTTTATGTATTTATTTGAACATAAAAATTGTACCCTTCAAGTGGCTGGATCTGATCAATGGGGAAATATCACATCAGGTATTGAATTAATAAGAAAGAAATTAGGTAAAGAAGCATATGGTATGGTTATGCCTTTAGTAACAGACTCTAATGGTGTAAAATTTGGCAAAACTGAAGGTAATGCTTTATGGTTAGATAAAAATAAAACAAGTAGTTATGAATTATATCAATACTTAATTAATCTCGAAGACTCTATGATTATTAGCTATTTAAAAATGTTAACCTTCTTATCAAAAGAAGAAATTGAAGCATTAGAAATAAAAAATAAAGAACATCCAGAACTTCGTGAAGCACATAAAGCTTTAGCTAAAGAAATAATTAATGATTTGCATGGCGAAGGTTCATACGAGAAAGCCTTAGCAATGAGTGAAGCCTTATTTACAGGTAAATTTACATCATTAACTAAAATTGAAATTGAAGAATTGTTTAAGGATTATGAAAAGAAAACAGTAAATATTAATACCAATATTTTAGATTTACTAATAAATATTGGTGCTGCTTCAAGTAAAAGAGAAGCTAGAGAATTTATTAACGGTAATGCTGTAAGTATTAATGGCGAAAAAATAACTGATTTAGATTATATAGTTACTGATAAAGATTTTCTTGATAATATTTATATTATTATAAGAAGAGGTAAAAAGAATTATTATATAGGAATAAAAGGAGATGTATTATAATGGCATTTGGAGATCGTAGAGATGCAACCAAAGTAAGAGATATTCATGGTATGCAAAATATTTTAATTGATTTTAAACCAGGAAGATGTGATTCAGCTGTTTATATGAATCACAAAATAGATATGACTAATTTTGTTAAATTCATGGAAAAAAAGAAAAAAGAAATTAACGGATTAACATATTATCATGGCATCGTAGATGTTATTGCTAAAACTATCTATTCTCGTCCATTTATGAATAGATTTATTGCTGGAAGAACTATGTACATGCATAAAGATGTTTCACTTGCATCATCTATCAAAGTTGAATTTGAAGATTCAGCGGTTGAGGCCTTAATGGTAATTAAAGTTGATCCAGAAGATACTTTAATTGATATATCAAGAAAGACTAAAGAAAAAGTCGATAAAATTAGAGCTAGCAAAGAAGCAGGTAAAGATAATGCTAATGGAGCAGCCGATACACTTGGTAAAATGCCAAAGTTTATTCGTGTACCTGTAATTGGCTTTTTAAAATGGTTAGATTCTCATGGCTGGCTTCCCAAAAGTTTAATGGATGATAATTTATATTATTCAAGTGCCATTTTATCAAACCTAGGAACATTTAAAGTAGGAGCTATATATCACAATTTAACTAATTTTGGTACTTCATCTTCACTTATTACATTTGGTGAAATCAAGGAAGAAAATGGTAGATGGTATATGGAAATGGGAGCTACTATCGATGAACGTATTGCTGACGGCTTTTATTTCTGCAAAGCCCTAAAATTAATTGAATATATTTTTGAAACACCAGAACTTATGTTAAAACCTGCTGGTGAAAAAGTAAAATATCCCGAAAATAGAAAATAATTGGTAGGTGTAGTATGCTTAAATCACTTATTGAACGTATAAGTAGAATATATTATAAAATAACAAAAAGAGAACCTTGGTATAAGTATTATGGAAGTAATAATAAAATTAATTATCCAGATTTAACTATCTATGAATTAATTGAAAAAACTGCTAATACTTATCCATCAAATTATGCATATGAATATTATGGCAAAAAAGTAACCTTCAGAGAATTTATAACAAAAATAAAAAAAACAGCTAGTGCTCTAACTAATTTAGGAGTAAAAGAAGGGGATAGAGTAACTATTTGCATGCCAAATACTCCAGTTGCCATAATCACTTTTTATGCTATTAACATGATTGGTGCAACTGCCAGCATGATTCATCCATTATCTAGCGCCAACGAAATTGAATTTTATCTTAATGCTTCGAATAGTAAATATATTTTAACTATTGACCTAGTTTATGATAAAGTAGTTTCCATTGTTAAGAAAACTAAAATTAAAAAGATAATTGTCTCAAGTGTATCTGACGATATGAGTAAAACTAAACATGCCTTGTATTGGTTTTTCTCAGGTAGAAAAAATAAGATTGAAAAAGATGAAAATGCCATTTTTTATAGTGAACTTTTAAAGTTATCAGCCTATGATTCAACATTTAAAGGTATTAAACATTCTAAAGACGATGAAGCTGTCATACTATATAGTGGTGGAACTACTGGCAGTCCAAAAGGTATAATTTTATCAAATCTTAACTTTAATGCTTTAGCTATGGAACTAGAAATGGCTGTAGCTGATACAGCTAAGCCAGGTAATTCATTATTAGCCATTTTACCAATCTTTCATGGCTTTGGTCTAGCTGTATCCATTCATACACCTTTATATATTGGTATGAAAGTTATTCTTGTTCCTGATTTTAGCCCTCGTAAATTTGGTGGACTACTTAAAAAATACAATCCTAATTTTATTATAGGTGTTCCAACTCTTTATGAAGCTCTTTTAAAAACTAAACTAGGTAAATTTGATTTATCTCATTTAACTTGTGCTGTTAGTGGCGGAGATAATTTAATTCCCGAATTCAAAAGAGAAATTGATGATTTCTTAAAAAAACATGGATCAAAAGCCAAAGTAAGATGTGGCTATGGCTTAACTGAATCAACTGGCGCTTGTTGTCTTAATCCTAAGAGTGAATATCGTGATAATTCAATTGGTATTCCACTACCTGATATGGATTTTAAAATCATAAGATCTGGAACTCTTGAAGACGCTGATTTTATGGAAGATGGTGAAATATGTATAAGTGGACCAACTGTTATGATTGGGTACTTAAATAGTAAAGAAGAAACAAATAAAGTAAAAATAAAACATCATGACGGGAAAATATGGCTTCATACAGGAGATATAGGCTGTATGGATAAAGATGGTTTTGTTTACTTTAAAGGCCGTCTAAAAAGAATGATTATATCAAGTGGTTATAACATATATCCAAATTACATGGAAGACATTATAAAAAAGCATGAATATGTTGATACATGTGTCGTCATTGGAATTCCCCATCCATATAAAAAACAAGTTCCTAAAGTATACATTGTTTTAAAAGATGGAATTAAACCAACCGCTAACATCAAAAAAAGCATAAAAAAATATTGTGAAGAAAACTTTGTTAGATATTCATGGCCATATGAATATGAATATAAAGACGTTTTACCAAAAACACTTATAGGTAAGGTTGCTTACCGCGATTTAGAAAAAGAAAGTGAGTAGTATGAAATTAATAGATGGAAAAAAAATAAAGAAAGAAATATTAGATGAACTAAAAGATGAAGTAAGTAAACTAAAAGAAAAACCAAACTTTGTTGTTATCCAAGTAGGCAACAACGAAGCCAGTAATGTCTATATTAAACAAAAAGCCAAAATGGCTGAATATATAGGATATGGTTATACTCACATGAAATTAGCTGAAAATATTAGCGAAGATGATTTATTAAAAGAAATTGATAAATTAAATAAAGACAAAAACATTCATGGAATATTAGTTCAAATGCCTCTTCCTAATCATATTGATACTAATAAAATTCAAAATGCAGTCATCCCAGAAAAAGACGTTGATGGCCTAAGCGATATGAATGCCGGTATTTTGTTTCACGGAAAAGACACCCTATATTCATGTACTCCATATGGCGTTATGGAATTACTAAAAAGATATAAAATTAATGTTGAAGGAAAACATGCTGTTGTTGTTGGCCGCAGTAATTTAGTGGGAAAACCTATGAGCATTATGCTAACAAATGCTGGTGCAACTGTCACGCTATGTCACTCTAAAACTAAGAATTTAGAAAAATATACCAAAAAAGCTGATATATTAATTGTCACTGTTGGTAAACCTAAAATAATTACTGCCGATATGGTAAGACGCGGTACTGTTGTTATTGATGTTGGCATAAATAGATTGGATAGTGGCCTATGCGGAGATGTCGACTTCGAAAATGTATCTAAAAAATGTTCTTACATTACTCCAGTACCAGGCGGTGTAGGTCCAATGACAGTAGCTATGTTAGGTTCTAACGTTTTAAAAGCTTATAAAAATATAAAGAATATGTAGGTGTTATAATGTTATATACATTTTGTTATTTTTTCTTGCTTTTCATTATGTATTCCTTTATCGGATGGATCGTCGAAATAATTGATATTTTTATCTTAGAAAAAAAGATTATCAATAGAGGTTTCTTAATTGGACCAATTTGTCCAATATATGGAGTAGGGGTCCTTCTTATGATTAATCTCTTAAAAAGATTTATAGATACTCCTCTTGCTTTATTTATATTAGCTATCTTTATTTTTATGACGCTGGAATACTTAACAAGTTATATAATGGAAAAATTATTTAATGCTAGATGGTGGGATTACTCAAATTATAAATATAATTTAAATGGCCGAATTTGTCTAGAAACAACAATTCCATTTGGACTAGGTGGCATGATTGTCATGTATCTAATTCAACCTTTTTTTAGAAAAATTCTTACAAAATTAAATCCTAATTTACTAATTGTCGTAGCCTTAATTTTATTGGTCATCTTTCTAATTGATTTTATCGTATCATTTTCAGTAATTGGTAAATTAAAAGGAATAGTATCATCTAAATTAAAAGATGATACCGAAGAAATGAATAAAAAAGTAAGAGATTATTTAATAAAATTATCTCCTCTTACCAAAAGACTTATGGAATCATTCCCAGGCATCAGAATGCATATAAGCAATATAAAAAATAAAATAGAATCTAAGGTAAAGAAATAATAAGTTATCGCATGATAACTTTTTTTATAAATCTTATCTCAAAATAATGTCAAATTATTGGTTGACTTTTTATCTCTTTTTATGATATATTTAATAAGACGCCAATGAAATAATTTGATAGATAACGTTTTTTTCGAGAAAAAGAAGCGTTTTTTTGCGTTGTATGGGAGGTATATTTTGGAATTATCGAAAGAAGAAATTAAACTTGAAGAAAAAAGGCTTGATGACACGATTAGTCTTATTAGAAATAAGCTAAGCACATTAGGACAAGAACTATATGATAGGGATGAAATAGTTCTTGAATTTAAAAAATTTATGTGGGACAACCGCAGTGGTATGGATGCAGCCGAACTTAAAACCATGATGTCTGATAATGATTTAGAAATTAACATGATGATGAAAAAAGGCGAATACTTTCAAAAATTATTTAAAATACAGAATAATCCATATTTTGGAAGAATTATTTTTAAAACAAACGAAGGCGTAGATGATGTTTATATTGGTATTACGCATGTAGTTGACGATAATAATAAATATTATGTTCATGATTGGCGTAGTCCTATATGTAACTTGTTTTATGATTATGAAATAGGCAAAGCTAATTATATAGCTCCAATGGGTAGAATTAATGGTGATATAACTTTAAAAAGACAATATACCATCAAAGATGGAAAACTCTTACATATATTTGATAACAATATTAATATTGATGATGAATTATTACAAGAAGTATTAGCAAGTGAATCATCAGATAAAATGAAAAATATTGTTAATACTATCCAAGCAGAGCAAAATAAAGTTATTCGTAATACAGATGATGCCAACCTTATTGTCGAAGGTATTGCTGGCTCTGGTAAAACTAGCGTAGCCTTACATCGTATAGCCTTCCTACTTTATAAAATAGAGAACTTGAAATCTAACAATGTTTTAATTTTTTCTCCCAATAAAATATTCTCAGAATACATTTCTAATGTCTTACCAGAACTAGGCGAAGACAATACCATGAATACCACTATTAATGATTTTTATGATATGGAAATTAAAGAATTTAAACATGTTGAAACATTTACATCATTTATCGAAAGAAGTTATAATTCTAAAGATGACTATAACTTTATAAAGTATAAACAAAGTGATAAGATATATGATGATATTAATGATTATATCAATAATTTAACTAATAAATTAACATTTATAGATGATTTATTTACAAGAGATTATAGCTATACTAAAGATGAGCTAAATTTCATGTTCTTCAATCGTTATAGTAAATTTCCATTAAATGAAAGAATAAAATTTATAGCTGATAAAATAAGTGAAAATAACTTTCATGGAAGTCTAGGAAAATCAAGTAAAATAGCCAAAGAATTATATGAAAGATTAAATATCAAAATTAATTTATTAGATTTATATATTGATTTCTTTAAGAGTAACTATTCTGATATTATAAAAGATATTTCATCAATAAAAAATAATAAAGATATGCTAAACTATGATGATGCTTGTTTATATGTCTATATGAAATGTTTATTATATGGCTATAATTATAATACATCCATAAAACAAATAGTTATTGATGAAGCTCAAGATTATTCCTTAAGCCAAATTAAACTACTTAAAAAAATCTTTAAAAACGCTGATTTTACCATTCTTGGCGATGTAAATCAAACAATTAATCCATATTATAAATATGATTCACTTGAAGAACTAACAAAAGTATTAGATAGCTCAAAATATATTGAATTAACTAAAACTTATCGTTCAACTGAAGAAATAATTGAATATAGTAATAGAGTACTAGGATTAAATCACATTAGTGCTATAAGAAGAAATATCAGCATGCCAGTAATTGAAAAAGAAGAAAAGAACTTACAAGAAGAATTACATGAAGATATTGATATTTGTAAAAAGAGTGGCAAAAGCATGGCCATAATTACTAAAAATGAAGAAGAATGCGATAAAATATATAAATTATTAAAAGATACTGGTATATCAAAAATAGATAATTCTAGTAAGAAATTTAATCGTGATTTAGTTGTAGTTCCAGTTTATATGGCTAAAGGATTAGAATTTGACAGCGTTATAATTTATACCGAAAAGAATAATAAATATACTAAAGAAGAAAAATACCTATACTATGTAGCTATCACAAGAGCACAACATAAATTAATCGTTTATAATCAAAAGTAAATATATTATATTACGTTGATAATATTTGAGTTATTAATTGAACTAAAAATTACTGAATTAAAAAAATCAAGGGCGAACATTAACAAGTTCATCTACATCCTTGATTTTTTTTATAAACTAGTTCTAACTTAATTCTTAATTACTATGATCTTCATTTATAAAATCATATATTTTTTTCATTGAATCAACTGATAAGTTTAATTCCTCTCGTTTAGTCCCAGTCATAGTTTGATTAATTTTATTTGTTTTTTCAATTAAAACTATTTTGTTATTGTTATTCAAATAAATAAAGATATTATTGCTACGATCAAGATAGTATGGTACTTTTATATCATTAAAGTCTAACTTAACATTAATATCATCGTTAATATAGAATTCATTGCTGGTGGTTTTATATAATAGATTGCCAATAGGATATGCATCGGTAACATTGTCAGCTATTTTTACGGCCTTGATTACTTTTTCATCGTTGTATGGATCTAGGCTATATGCTGTTTTATCATTGGTAATAATTATCATATTATCAATTAATCTATTGACGTTTGATAATACTTTTTGGTAACCAACATTGAATCGATCACTTACATATAAATCACCATCATTAGTAAGGTATCCATTCATACGTACATCATCATAGATATCTTTAACATTACTAGCAATGTTAGAAAAATTTCCATCATATTCATTTGGTAGGGCGCACCATCCCTTTAAGCGTGTATTTTCAAGTGGCGCTCTTACAATATAATTATTGTCTTTGTCAATAATGAAGAAACAAAAATTATTGGAATCAATTTTCTTAATATTTTCGGTTACAATTTCAAATCCATCAGAAGTACCCAAACCGTCAATGTCAAGTCCAGTATAATATGCAGTATCTTTATTATCTACGATTATGAATCTGCCACCATTTACATAGTATTTAATATCACTAGCTACTTTAGTAATTTTTTCATTATTTTCCCCATATTGGTATAAATCACCATTTTTATCTAGCATTACGATTTCTTGACTATCTATTGTTGCCTGTATAATGTTAGTATTATGAATTTGATTTTCATTATTAGTATCAGCATTACGATTTCCTTTTTTACTAGAAATGATAAATAAAACTACTCCTAAAATAATTAGCAAAGTCATAGTGATAATTATTATTAACCATTTCTTATTTGAAGGCCTTTTTTCAGTTGCATCAGTTGGTGAAATTAAATTTTCATTACTGTTTATAGTATTAAAATTGGCCGTCATATTTTGGCTTACGTTTGTACTGTTATAATCATTGGATGAATTTGTGACTAAATTAGTGCTTAAATTGCTATTATTTATATTATCATTTTCTACAGCGTTAGTGTTATTATTTCCGTTGTTATAATTTGTATTTGGATTATTATTATCCATAATTATTTACCTCCATTCAAAACATACGTTTTCTATTTTTTTTATAATTAGAGTATATCATAGTGTATTTTATTAGTCAATTGTTAACTTTTTGTTATAAATTTGATAATTTGTGTTATAATTAATATATATTTAATCAATGCGATGACTGGCTTGGAAACCAAGAGCAATATATTTTAAAGGGATTCTTAGGAATAAATAAAGTGGAACCGCGGTTAATTAATCGTCTTTATACTATTTCCAGAATTCTTTTCATTTTAGGGGGAAAACATGAAAAATATCGATAAAATGATAAAATGTCGTGCACTTTTTTTACAAAGTGTTGCATATTTAAATGGTGAGAATATTAACATAGATGATAATTTTAATTTAATATTAGAAAGTTTTCTAGAAACCTACTTTTATGGTAATGAAGATTATTTTAATTTAATATATTATTTTGATATAGATGAAGAAGGAACCTTAGCTATACGTGAAGACGAAGAGTGGGCCAATAGTTTAAATAAATATTTAACCTATTTTATGACTAACAATCATGATAAAGTTAAAGAAATATATGATGAAATTGGTCGTGAAGATGTAAAAAAAATAAGTACACTAGCAGAAATGTTTTATGCATATGTAATAGCTTTAAATGATATGTCTAATACAAGAATTAGAAGTTAAAGGAGAGGATAATATGAAAGAAGAAAAAAAATTAACAATGCCAGAATTAGTAAATTATTGTAAACAATATGGCTTTATATTTCAAGGAAGTGAAATATATGGTGGACTTGCCAATACATGGGATTATGGCCCACTAGGATCTAGACTTAAAAATGCTATTAAAGATAGCTGGAGAAAACGTTTTATTCAAGAAAGAATAAATGCTTATGAAATTGATGCGGATATCCTAATGCATCCAAGAGTTTGGGAAGCAAGTGGCCATGTAGCAAGTTTTTCTGATCCACTAATTGATTGCAAACATTGTCACACAAGACACAGAGCTGATAATTTAATTGATGATTTTAATCCAGATGCTCATGCTGACGGAATGACTCAAGACGAAATGATGTCATATATTAGAGAAAATAAAGTACCATGTCCTAAATGTGGCAAAAGTGATTATACTGATATTAGACAATTTAATTTAATGTTTGAAACAACTAGAGGAGTAGTCAAAGATAGCAAAAGTATTGTTTATTTAAGACCAGAAAATGCTCAAGGAGAATATGTTAATTTCTTAAATGTATCACGTAGTATGCGTGCTAAAATACCTTTTAGTATTGGCCAAATAGGTAAAGCATTTAGAAATGAAATAACACCAGGTAACTTTACTTTTAGAACTATTGAATTTGAACAAATGGAATATCAAACATTTTGCAAAGAAGGAACCGATAGTGACTTCTATAAATACTTTAAAGAATATGCTAAAAAATATTTTATGGATTTAGGACTACCAGAAGACAAATTAAGATATCATGATCATGAAAAATTAGCTCATTATGCTAAAGAAGCCTGTGATATTGAATATAAATTTAATTTTGGCTGGGGCGAAATAAATGGCACTCATAATAGAACTAATTTTGACTTATCTCGTCATGAAGAATATTCTGGTGAATCTCAAAAATATCTTGATCCCGAGACTAACGAAAAGTATATTCCATATATCGTTGAATCAACGGTTGGATGTGATAGACTTGTGCTTGCTATTTTAGATAATGCCTATACTGTTGAAGAATTAGAAGGCGGAGAGACTAGAGAAGTATTAAAATTGATACCATATTTGGCTCCATATAAATGTTGCATTTTGCCACTTGTAAAAAAATATCATAGTGAAAAAGCATTAGAAATATATAATAATCTAAATAAATATTTTATGGTAAGTTATGATGAAACAGGATCAATAGGTAAAAGATACCGTAGACAAGATGCAATTGGTACTCCATACTGTATAACTGTTGATGATGAAACTATTAATAATGGTACCGTTACCATAAGAAATAGAGATACTATGGAACAAATTACAATAAAAATAGATGAAATAAAAGAATTTATTGAGGATAAAATTAATTTTTAAAGTGTAAAAAGAGTGTTTAATAAATATAAGACATTCTTTTTTACTTGTTTAAATAATTTAGTTATATTATAATATTACTAGGAGAGATAAATTATGAAGGATAGTTTAAAAAATAAAAATTTATTAGTAATTGTATTTGAGATAATAATCATTATTTTAGGAATAATTGGAATTACCTTTGCAACGAGTAGATTATTAAATGATAGAACAACTACTTTATTAACTGCAGATGAATATAATCTAGATTATGAAGGCGATACCAGTATTACTGTTAATAATATTGAACCAATCAGTGATAATCTTGTAAATATTAATACACGAGATAATGTTATCAGAACAGAATTTAAAGTTCGTGGTGTTAATACTAATAAAGAAGATAATCTCATTTATGACATCATGCTAAATGAAATGAATATTGACTGTTCTTTATTAAATAAATATACCAAATGGCGCTTATACAAAAATGAATTATTAATTTCAGAAGGATCACTTGATCCATCATTTGATGGTGCAGTTTTATCAGATAGTATGCGCCTTACAAATATTCAAGAAAACTTACCAAAGTATAATCAAGATTATGATAATTATGTTCTAATTTTTTGGATAAGTGAATCATGTGATAACTTGGAAACATGTGAATTAATTGACCAATCTGATATTGCAAATAGCAATATTTCAATGAATGTTTTTATAGCCTTATATACCGGTGCTAAAAAAGCATATGAAAGAATTCCAAACTATGATAATAGTTGTGCTAACAAACCTGAATTAAGTAATAATTTAACACCAGTTACATATAAAAATGGTACTTGGCAAGTTGCCGATATAAGCAATAGTAATAAAGATAATTTATGGTATGATTACAACAATGCCAAATGGGCTAATGCCATAATTTTAAATAATAATGAAGAATTAACTGTCGGTACTACAATTAACGAAAATGATGTCCTTGCATGGTATGTTTGGATACCAAGATATAGATATAAATTATGGAATTCCCTAACTGATATTACTGACAGTTATAATGCTTACGAAAATGGTATAAATATAATTTTTGAAAATGGCTTAAACAGTATTACTAATGATGATGTTGATAAATATCTAACACATCCAGCCTTTTCCAATAATTTAAAAGGCTTTTGGATTAGTAAATATGAAATTAGTAAAAATGATGAAAATTATAAATTTATAAAAAACACTGATAGTTATCGAAATGACTCTATAGATAATTATCAAAATATTATTACAAATTTAAAAAATACCTATAATTTAGCTGATAATTATGAAACTCACATGATTAATAATTTAGAGTGGGGAGCAGTTTCTTATCTTACACATTCTAAATATGGTTTGTGCAAACATGATGGCTGCGATGCAATTGGTATAAATACAACTTATATAAGTGGTGCCAATAAACAAGATACAACCACTAGAAATGTTTATGGAGTTTTTGATATGTCAGGTGCTAGTGGTGAATATGTTCTTGGAACAAGTAAAGGTAGAGGATATGCTACTAATGAAATAATATTACCAAACAACAATATGTGGTATGATTCTCTTAGCATTATAAGTGAACGTGATTATTTAATTCGTGGCGGACTTGATAAAGGATTATTCTATTTTGGAGATATTCGTATGGACCAAACCGAAAATAGTACTCGTAGCATAATAATAACTAAATAATTTAAAAAGATAGTTAAATATGATAACTATCTTTTTAAATAAATATAATTATATGATAGACTTTATCTAATAATTTTGATAAAATAAATTTGAAGGTGATAAGATGAATAGAAAAGGATTTACATTGGTAGAATTGATTGCTACACTAGTCATATTAGCTCTTGTTATGTCACTTGGAGCATATTCAATTATTAGCATTATCAATAATTCAAAAGAAAAAAATTATGAATTATTAATAAATAACATTAAAGATGGGGCTGAAACATATTATAATGAATGTCGATTCGCCAATAACAGTGGAATAAATTGTACAAAAATAGATGATGGTAGTTACAATATTTCACTAGGTGACATGGTAAAATATGGATATATTATAGGAAATAGTACTAATAAAGACGATGACAAATACACAATTGTTAATCCTAACGATGAAGAAAATATATCTTCATGCAGTATAAATATAAAATACGAAAATGGTAAAATTATTGTATCCGCTAATACTACAAGTGGCAGTTGCCCAACAGAATACTAGGTGAAAATTATGATAGGTAATGATTGGGATAGTATTTTAAAAGATGAATATGAAAAAGAATACTTTTTAAAGATAAAAAATAATGTTAGAAATGAATACCAAAATAAAATTATATTCCCACCAGCAAGAAATGTTTTCTATGCCTTTAGAATGACTAGCTATAAAGATACTAGAGTTGTTATTTTAGGCCAAGATCCATATCATGGTATAGGGGAGGCTAATGGTTTATGTTTCTCAGTAAATCATGGTATTAAATCCCCACCATCGTTAAAAAACATTTTTAAAGAATTAGAAGATGATATAGGTATTAAACGCACTGATACTGATTTATCAGATTGGGCTAAAAGTGGAGTTCTTTTATTAAATAGTGTCTTGACTGTCGAAAAAGATAAACCCGCTAGTCATAAATGGATTGGTTGGGAAGAATTTACTGATAATGTCATAAAAAAATTAAATGAAAAAGATGAGCCAATTGTTTTTATTTTGTGGGGCAATTTTGCAAAAGGCAAAGCCAAGTATATAACAAACCCCAAGCACCTAATTATATCATCAGCTCATCCAAGCCCATTTTCTGTCCATCAAGGCTTTTTCGGAAGCAAACCTTTTTCTAAAACTAATGAATTTTTAAAACACAATAATTTAAAAGAAATCGAGTGGTAATATGTTGGGAGTATATATTCATATACCTTTTTGTAAAAAAATATGTACATATTGTGATTTTTGTAAGGTATTATATAGTACCAATTATGTCTCAAAATATTTAGATAAATTATCAGATGAAATTAAGTCTAGATATCAAGGAGAAATTATAAAGACGATATATATTGGCGGTGGTACACCAAGTAGTCTTACAAATGATGAATTAGATAAATTATTAAGTATCTTATCCATCTTTAACTTAGACAATGATTATGAATATACCATTGAATGTAATATTGAAGATATAAACATTGATAAAATAAATATTTTTAAAAGTTATGGTATAAATCGTATAAGTTTTGGTGTAGAATCATTTGATAAAAATATTAGGAAAATACTAGGTAGATGTTATGATGAAGATATGATATTTGACAATATTTATTTAACCAAAAAATACTTTAATAACATAAATATTGATTTAATATATGGTGTAACAAATGATATAGAAATTGTTAAAAACGATATAAATAAGTTTCTAGAATTAGATATTCCTCATATATCATGTTATTCTTTAATACTAGAAGAACATACTAAATTATATATTGATTCTCATGAATATATAAGTGAAGATATTGACCGTGAGATGTATGAATATATTAAAAATATTTTAGAAAAAAAAGGATATAAACATTATGAAATAAGTAATTATGCCAAAAATAATTACGAAAGTATTCACAACAAGAATTATTGGCTGAATGGTTCTTATTATGGCTTTGGCCTTGGAGCAGTTAGCTATTTAAATAATTATCGCATTACAAATAGTAAAAATTTAACAAAATATTTAAATGGCAATTATCTTGATAAATGTGAATATGAAGATCTTAAAATGAATAAAGAAAATGATTTGATATTAGGACTTAGATTAACTGATGGAATTAATATAAACTTGTATGATAAAAAGTATAATACTAGTTTATTAGATAAAAAAGTAATTAAAGAATTATTAAATGATAAATATCTAGAAATTGATAATGGCAATTTAAAATGTAATTCTAAATATTTATATTTAGAAAATTATATGTTAGAAAAAATAATAGGAAGTGAATTATGATTAAATTTATTGAAAGTGAAAAATTTATTTTACCAATTGTTTATATTATAGTGGGAGTAATTGTTTATAACTTAATTAAAACTTTAGTTATGAAACTAAGCAATACCAAATACGTTGATAGAAAGAAAAAAACAATTATTGCATTAATTAAAAATATTATAAAATATTTAATAATGATTTTTGTTGTTTTAGGTATTTTAAGCGTATATGGCGTTAATACTAAAGGTATAATAACATCAATTGGGGTTGCTGGAGTTATCATTGGCTTAGCATTACAAGATATGGTCGCAGACTTTTTGGCTGGAGTACTTATTTTATTTGATAATCATTATGCTATAGGTGATGTAGTTACCATTGATAATTTTACTGGCGAAGTAGTATCATTTGGACTTATGACTACCAAACTAAAAGCTGCTAGTGGTGAAGGAATGGTTATTGCCAATTCAGCATTCAAAAAAGTAATAAATTATAGTATTAATAATACAGTTCATTATATAAATATTGATGTTGCTTATGACACAGATATAACTCTACTTGAAAAAACATTAAATGAGATGAAAGAAGAAGTAGAAAAAATAGATGGTTATGTCGGTAACTATAAATTGCTAGGTATACAAGAATTTGCATCAAGTAGTATTAAGTATATGGTTATGTTAGAATGTAAAAATAATGTTAGATTTCAAGTTAAAAGAGACTTTAATATGATATTAAAACGTCACTTAAATGAAGCTAAGATTGAAATACCATATACCAAAATCGATGTTAACATTAAGGAGAAATAAATGAACAAAATAAAATATTTTGAAAAAGAAATTTCTTATATTAAAAATAAAGATAAACAAGAAGATATAAAATTTCTAATTAATCTACTACCAGATTATTTCTTCAAAATACCTGCATCCTCTACTGGAAAATATCACCCAAAATTTGCCTCTACCGAACATGGACTTGTCAAACATACAAAAGTAGCTGTAAGAATTGCGCATGATCTATTTGAAATTAATAATACATTTACCGAAGATGAACAAGATTTAATTATTATGGCTCTAATAATGCATGATGGCTTGAAAAAAGGAATGGAAGAAGAAACCTATACAAGATTTGATCATCCACTCTTATCTTCTAAATTAATAATGGAACACAGTAAAGAATTAAAAACAAGTATTGATGATATCAGACTAATATGTCGTATGATAGAATCGCACATGGGCAAATGGAATACTAGTAAATATAGTAAAGTAGAGTTACCAATTCCTAAAGATAAATATGAACGTTTTGTTCATATGTGTGATTACTTATCAAGTAGAAATTACTTAAACATAAAATTTGACAAATTAAATATTGAATAAAACTTGAATATTATTTTCAAGTTTTTCTTTTCAAATAAAAAAAATTGTGATATTATATACGAAAAAAAGAAGGAGGTAAAATATATGAGTAATAAAAATAATAAAGAAATAAATGATTATTTAAGCTTAAATGCTCTAGATGATTATTTACGAGAAATAAGAAAAATACCTTTATTAACACCAGATGAAGAACAAGAATTAGGATATAAAATTCTTTTGAAGGATAAAGATGCTGTTAATGAACTTATTATTCATAATTTAAGATATGTTGTCAGTATAGCTAAATATTTTACTTCCTTTGACTTACCATTAATAGATTTAATTGGCGAAGGAAATATTGGCTTAATCGAAGCTGCTAATAAATTTGACGTAACAAAAGGTTATAGATTTTCAACATATGCTAAAAGTTGGATAATTCAAAAAATAGAAACTGGTATTTGCAATTCAACAAGAAATATACACATTCCACATTATAGATTTGAAAAAATAATTAAATATAATAAAACAAAAGAAAAATTAACATTGACCCTTAATAGAATACCAACCAATGAAGAAATTGCCGAAGAAATGCATGAAGATATAACAAAAATCGAATTATATGAAGAAATTACTAATGATACCATTAGTTTAAATTATTTATTAAATGAAGATGAAAAAACAGAATTTAGTGAGTTTGTATCTGCTGATAGAAGCGTCGAAGACGAAGTTCTTAATAGAGACTTATCAAATGAAATTAAAAAAATGTTTGAAGTAGCTGGCTTAGATGAATTAGATATTGCTGTATTGGTAAGAAGATATAATTTAGATGGACAAGGCGTAAGAAAATATGTAGAAATTGGAGAGGAATATAATAGAAGTAGAGCATGGGCACAACAAAGAGAAACTAGAGCCTTAACAAAAATTAAAAAATCAAAGTTTTTTAAAGATACTTTTAAATAGATAGGAATTATTTTGTAAATAATTCTTATTTTCATTGTTAAATATTTATCTTTGTGGTATATTAATAGTAAGGTGTAAATATGAAAAAATTAAATAATAAAGGGTATATGTTAGTAGAAATAATATTAGCATCAGTCCTTGCTTTTGGAGTTGCATATTATATTATTGACCTAACTATTAAATTTAAAAATAAAAACGACGATTTGCTTGTCGAAACAGAAGTAGCAACTGATAGAGCAATTATTACTAATAAATTAATGAAATCTTTAATTAGTGACAAAGAAAAATTTGATTGTAATGAATTAGAAATAAAGAATAATAAAACAGTAACCTATAATGGGAATGTCATTGATATCATTAATGATTATGCTACTGCTGGTGATAAAGTTTGTGAAAAAACAGATGAGAAAGTAACTATAAAAATTCCTCTTACAGTAAAACAAATGCCTGATAATAACTATGATATAGATATAGAATATAAATTTAAAATAGGTGATATGGAGCCACCAACTTGTACATTAACGGTAGAAGGAACGAATATCAAATTACAAGAAGAAGATAATATGGGCATAGACAAATATGGATTAGTAAAAGGAACAACAGAAAGTTATAATAATATTAAAACTGTTCCCATAGATGCTACAGGTAACTATAGTGGTTATGTAAAAGACATTGCTGGCAATAAAGGAGAGTGCCATTTAGAAGTAATCAAAACAAGTGGTACTACAAGTCATACTTGCAAAAAGGCATTTGACGATTGCCCTGAAGGATGGTCATGGCAAACGAACGGATGTTTTTATTATGTAAATACTAACTATTTAGATGCAATAACTGGTGGATCTTGTGAATCAACGTGTTCATCATTAGGAGGCGTATGTAGTGGATCAACATGTTATTATTGTCCAAGTGGCTATCACTATTATAGCACAGCATATTGCTATAAAGATGGACCTTACTCAGCTTGTAATGGTGGAACCAAAAAAAGTGATGGATGTTATTTGTATAATCAAACAAATTGTACTGGCAAATATTCATCAATAGGTACAACAAATAGTTATGCCTGCCAAGAAAGTTACACAAAAATAAATGATAACTATTGTTATAAAATAAAATAATTAGTAATGGAGGAGTTTTGTAGTGAGTGATTTAAAGATTATCGTTCCTGATAATTTTAAAGATTTTGGGAACAAAGTAAATGAACATATTAAAAGTATTAGAGGGGTTAATGATAATTATCTCGTAGATACTAGTTTGGTAAGATTTAATAATGGCGAAGGAAAAGCCGTTATTAATGAATCAATTAGAGATAAAGACTTATATATCTTATCAGATGTAAGTAATTATGATATTAGTTATAAATTTTTTGGAAGAAATCATTACATGGGACCAGATGAACACTTTATGGATATTAAAAGAATATTAAGTGCCGAATGTGGACATGCCACCAAAAGAACACTAATAATGCCATATTTATATGCAGGAAGACAAGATAAAAAAGATTCAAGAGAATCTTTAGATTGTGCTCTAGCTTTAGATGAATTAAAAGAAATGGGCATAAATGAATTTATTACTTGTGATGTCCATAATAGAGCAATTTCCAATGCTGTACATAAAACAGCTTTTGAAAGTGTACGATTAGGAGACGATTTATTATTCGATTTAGTTGCAAATGAACAAATTGATGATTTTAATAAATTTATTTGTATTTCCCCTGATGAGGGAGCTATGAAAAGAGCTAGATTTTTCTCTGGCTTAATAGGAAATGTACCAATTGGATCATTCTATAAGCAAAGAGACTACACTAGAATCGTTAATGGAAAAAACCCGATTATTGCCCATAGCTTTAATGGACCTAGTGACTTAAATGGTAAATATGCTATTGTAGCAGATGACATGATTGCATCAGGTGGTTCAATCTTAGATACAGCCCTTTCAATAAAAAAACTTGGAGCTGAAAGAATATATTTAATTGTTACATTTGCCTTATTTACTGAGGGAGTAGAAAAATTTAATGAATACTATGAAAAGGGAATAATTACTAAAGTATATGCATCAAACGTTTCTTATGTTCCAGAAGAAATAAAAAAATTACCTTGGTTTAAATCAGTTGATTGTTCTTATAAAATTGCTAATATTATTAGTGAGCTTAATTATGGTCATTCAATTGGTGATTTAATTGATGGAAGAACAGAAACAGCTGTAAAAATTAAGAAGTTGAGGAGAGAATATGAAACTAAATAAAAAGGGATTTACATTAATTGAATTATTGGCAGTTGTCGTTATTTTACTAGCAATATCAGTCATGGCTATATCAAGTATTAGTGCTGCGATTGAAAGAAATAAAGTAAAACAAGATGAATCTAAAAAAGCTGTAATTGAAAGTTATGCTGAAGTATATTATGCTGATCATAAAAACAGCCTAAGTAATCAAAATATTTGTATAAGTGTTTCTACATTAAATTTAACTGAAAAAGAACTTGCCAAAGCTGAAGGCAATAATGCTTATTTTAATGGGTATGTAATATATAAACAAAATGGTGTATCTGAAGGTTATAAAGATATATGTCCCGATAATTATAGGGTGATATCATGAAATTAAATAAAAAAGGATTTATGATGGCTGAAGTGGTCGTAGTATCAGCAATTGTATTATCATTTTTAGCAATTCTTTATTCAAGCTATAATAAAACGTATTCAGCATATAAGACTAGATTATCTTATTATGACACAGTATCACTTTATAGACTTGTATATTATCGAGATATTTTAATTGAAAATAAAAGTATAACTACTGCCTTTGATAAAGCCGATACCGATTCAAATCATATCGCGAGTATTTATAGTACTGAAAATAATAGTGGTATGATTGAGTTGCCAGCTGAAGAAAAACCAACCAATATAATTGAAAATTCCTTTTTAATTAACAATAGAAAAACCAATTTAAATGGAAATGAACTTGATAGTGTTAATGTTAATCCAACATTTAAAGATTATATTAAATATTTAAGTACATCTACAAAAATAGAATCTAATTATGTTATGGTTATTGAAAGATGCAATAATATTGATGATTGCAAATATGCATATTTAGAAGTTTATGATGGAAAAGAATAAAACTATTTGACTTTTATCAAATAGTTTTTTAATTTGTATATCTTAAGTTTTCATTCGAAACATTAAAAATTATTCCCAAAAGTAACATATATGATAATAGAGATGAACCTCCATATGATATAAATGGTAAAGTAATTCCCATGATAGGAAGTAATCCAATTGTCATCGATATATTATATATTTGCTGAAATAATAGTACCCCAATAATACCTCCAATTGCATATTTATCGATATAATTTAATGTCTTACTAGTATAACTTATGATAGTTAAATCAAAGTATATTATAATTATTATAAGTGATATTGTACCAATTAATCCGGTATTTGAAGCATAAACTGCAAAAATAAAGTCATTTTGCATTTCTGGTAAATAAATAGGTGTTTTATTAATACCATGTCCTTTAGTCCCAGCAGAACCTATTGCCACTAGAGAATTTTTTAACTGCATTCCATCAGAATTTGACCAATTAGTAATTCTATCCATTCTGTAAAATAGTGATGTTCCAAATAAATCAATAAATTTATCTTGTTTAAAAAAATATAAGCCAAAAACAACTCCTAATAATAAAACAATCAATCCAATTGTTAAAATAAACCATCTCTTTCTCAATCCACCAATAAATAACATAATAAATGTTATAATCAGATACATTATAACAGCACCGGTATCTGGCTCAATAAACGTAAGTACAGAAGGTATGAATACTATTAAAAGTACCTTTAATATAAATAATAATTCCGTAAATACAGAAGCATCAGTATTATCTTCATTAAAATCATTAATCATTCGTGATAATGTAATTATTAAAAATATTTTCATAAACTCGCTAGGTTGTATTGTCCCAATAAAAGGAATTTTAAACCAACAAGTAGCATTATTAATAGTAACCCCAAAAGGAATAACTAAAACTAACAAAACGATACCGATTATATATAGAATATAAGCATTATTATATAGAAATTTATTACCAAGATGCATTACAAAAAAAGCTAAAATAATTCCAATAGTATACCAAATAGATTGCTTAATCCAAAGATTGCTATATTCAGTAGGTAGAAGCCTTTTGGTAGAATATATAGATATAACACTTATTATAAAAAATAGTATTATTGGTATTATTATACTACCTTCAACTTTATATTTTGATACATGTTTCATAATCTCTCCCTTATATATATTTTAACACAATAGCATCTATTTTTATACTATAAAAAAATATTAGACATATTATTATACTGGAGGAATAATATGGAAAATAAATCACAAATGTATCAAAACAAAGTAAGTAAAGAATTTCATAATAATCGATTAATATATGCTAGCTATAATAAAGAAGATAATATAGATAATACAAATTATTCTAAAATTATAGATAGCAATGAAATAAGAAAAAAAATAAATGCTATTATTAATTCAAATGATTTTATTTATAGTAAAATAGTTCATATTAATATTGATAATGAAATAATCATTAGAAGAATTATTGGCATACATGATAATAATTTAATAACCATTGATAACGAATATATTCCAATTGAAAAAATCAAAGACATCTATGTATAGAAAAATATCTATATAGATGTTTTTTTATTACGTATTGATAGTTGAAAAAAAATATATTAAATGATATAATTAGCATATGAAAAAAAGTAGGTGAAGAATATGGGAATAGATAGTAATTGGGGCTTAAGTAATGTATTAAATATTAAAGATTATCAATATGGATATTTAGTTGAAACAAGTGGCGCATATTATTTTATACCAAAGAATTGCTCAGATACCACAAATACAATTACATTTTCACATGGTGGCGGTGGAGATGCACATGATTGGGAAGAATATTTAAAAACAGGCAAACTAGATGCCATATTTGCTATCCCTAAATCGAATCTTAGTTATAGTAACTATGATGTTAGTCAAAGTATGCTTACAGAAGATATAGCAGCTATTCAAAGGTCTCTTGGAATCACAAATAATAATTTATTTACAGTAGAGCATAGTGCTGGTGGCCCATCCAGTATATATTATGCTGCTCAAAATATTTTGAATAATCCAGATATAGGACCACAAACATGCGTACTTATAGATCCAGCTAATGGAGCTGGTCACGTGGATCCAGAATTTTTAACGAATGGCGAAATGACGGCCTCAATTCAAATACTAGGTAATAATCACGCCAATATAATTGGTATTGAAAATACTTCTGATATTAATAGAACATTAGGATATTATCAAATACTTGGTGATGCTGGATGTAATGTTACCGTAATAAAAATGAAAGGATTTAATATAGATCCCCACGTTGAAATATCAAAGTATTCTTTTAATAATGGTATTTTATCTTATTTAGCAGGTGATAAGCCACTTGAAGAAGTGTTTACAGAAAATGTTGATTATATAAAACAATATGATGCCTCAACTGGCACTTGGAAAGATGTTTCAATAAATGATATATCAGGATATGTTGGAAGCGTCTTAGGTACATACGGAAATTTTGATAGTAGTTTTAATTATTATTCACAAGTAGATTTTGGTGCTTATTCAGAAACAGTAAATAATCTTAAAAATCTAGAATTATTTCCAATAGATGATACCACAATAAGCAGTGATGATAAATTTGTATATACTTCCATGAATGAAATGCGCACAAATCTTAAAAATACAAGTTTATTAGCGTGTGGAAGTACAAATATTGGTTGCCAAAGTACAACTATTGTTCCAACTTGCGCTGAAAACTTCTTATCAGATTATTTTTCAGTTGTTTTTAACTTATCAGAAAAACTATCACAAGAAACTCAAAACGCAGTAAATATAAGCAAAAAATTGGATGAAACAGACAAAGAAATGGAACAAACTGCTCAGAATATGAGTAATGTAATATATGTAAATGTTCCAGCTCAAAATACTCAATCAAGATCTGCTGGAACAACTGTTAATAGTAGTCAAACTAACGATAAAGAAGCACCTATAGTTAATTCTACATCAACCACAACTACCGATTCATCTACTTCAAGTAGTACTGAGACAATTAATCCTCCAGTAACACCTGATAAAGAAGACGACTTAGCACCATCAAGTGATAGACACATTGATTTACAGCCATATTCAACAAGTTCACTCTTAAATAAAGATTTAACTGAACGTGTATATGATATTACTGCCGATGATTTAAATAGGTTATTTGAATCATGGGCTAAAAAAACAGGAAATACTGATTCACCATTACTTGGAACAGGAGAATCATGGATAAAGGCATGCGATGAAGTTGATATTGATCCATTAAGTTTGGTAGGCATATGTGGCTTAGAAACAGGAAGAGGTGGATCTAGAGCCATGCCATGGATGACTAAAAAGAATTTCTTTGGATTAAAATATGTCGATGTAACTGGCGATGGAACAGGTAGAAGTACCGCATGGTCAGGAAAAGCTGATCTCTTTGATAGTATGGATGATGCTCTTCTTGCAAGCGCTAAAAGAATTAAAAATTTCTACTACGGTCAACATGGTGCACATAGTATGGCAGGAATTGGTAGAGTAGGATACTCTGGAAAATCTGGCGATACATCATATGCTAACAGTTGTGCCGCTATAATGAAAGAAGCCCTAGATTATATAACCGGAACGAATGGTGGTATTTAATAATGATTATAATAAGTGAAAGGAGACATAATAATGGCAGTATTATATAAATCCGATATGGCCAAAGTTAATAGCTTTGCCGCTCAAGCATTATCAAATGAAAGTAGTGATACAGATAAAATTATTAATAACATAAATGATTTTATTAATTCATCTCAAGGTAATTTAACAGGCACTGCTTGGAATAAAGAAAGAGAAAGATTAAGTGCCCTAATACCAGCATTAGAAAAAAGAAAAAATATCTCATCATCATTACTATCGAGTATAAAAGCAGCAAATGATATGATGGATGCTTATATTGCAGGTTTCCCATGGTCTGCTCTTGCAAGTATTCCTGATATTTCAATTCCAATAAATCAAAGTATTGAAATGGTTGATGATAGTTGGGCAGGAGAATTACAAAAAGTTCTAAATAATGCTCAAACCAATTATAATTTGATTTATTTTAAAGAAGATGATAGTGCAGCCGATAAAAGAAAAAAAGAACGAAATCGCCAATATTATGACTCCATAATTACAGCCTGTAAAACTGTAATTGATTATCTTAGCGAATTACAGCCAACAGCGCAAGCAGCTTATGGCCTTTATGATAATATTGCTGCCGAATTAATTAATTTAAAAACACTTAATCAAAATCTTAATGATAGCCTTAATAGTAAACCAGAAACAAGTCAACCAAGAACTTCAGGTAGTAGAGTAGTATATGTTAGTACACCTAGTGAAAGCAATACTTCAAGTAGTTCTAGTAAAGAGGAACCAGTAAGTACTCAAACGCAACCAGAAAATAATAAAAATGATAATACACAAGCTTCTGTTTCAACGCCAACTGCAACTAGTCAATCTCCAGTAGTAGAACAAAATGTTAATACTAATACAAATACTTCACCAACAGTATCAATTTCTGAACCTGTAAGACAAAGTAATACTAATCAACAACAAACTACTAATACGCAAACTAATATTGAGACTCAACAAGTAGAAACTACTCCAAATAATACACAAAATACAGTAAATGAACCAACTACAGTAATTCCTAATACCAATACTGAAACAACAAAGCCAGTTGAACCAACAATTAATAAAACAGGTACGGTTACAACAAATACAGTAAATCATAAAAATAATACATTAAAGAATATTGGAGCAGGTATTCTTGGCGCAGCAGCAGTAGGTGGCGTTGCTTATGGTACATATCAAGCAGCTAAAAAAATGAAAGATAATAGTTCATTAGGAGATGATCCAGAAGAATATTCTTCTGATTATGATGATTCAGAAAACGTTGATATAAATTATGGAAAAGATGACATTTAAAAAAGAATACTAGCTATTCTTTTTTAAATTTATCCCAATCATTGATCCAAATAAACTACTTATTATTTGAGTTATAAATATAATAAATACTTTATAATTAAAATCAGTTTTAATAATTATTTTTAATATTGTTATAAATAATATAAATAAGCTAGAAAATTTTAAACCTTCCAAATATGCCTTTTCTTGCGTATTCTTTCCTAAAATAATCGAAGAAATAAACATCGATATAATAGGAATTACAACTTTAATTATATTAGTCTTAAATGGAATAAAATAATTTAGTATAGAAATAAATAAAATCATAATAAATATTAAGCCAAATAAATAGCCATAACTTTTTAAATAGTTTTTAATCATTAGTTTCACCTAATAATATCTATGAATTTGTATAAATAATTATTCATTTAATCATAATAATATTAGGTGATTATATGGAATACATAAAAATTATTTTAAGAATAAGTTTCTTTTATTTTTTTATAATTTTAATATATCGTCTTATGGGAAAACGTGAAGTTGGACAATTAGGCATTGTAGATTTAATAGTATCTATTCTTATTGCTGAATTAGTAGCTATTTCAGTTGAGGATACTACAAAAAGTCTTTTAGCATCAGTTATTCCAGTTATTGTATTAGTAATTCTTCAAATAATACTTTCGTATATTAGTCTAAAAAGTGGCAAAATAAGATCCATTCTTGATGGAACACCAACTTTTATAATCAAAAATGGTAAAATAAAATATAGAGAAATGATTAAACAAAAATACAATCTAGATGATCTTCTTACCCAATTAAGAGAAAAAGGTGAGAGAAATATTGAAGATATAGAATATGCAATTCTAGAGAATAATGGTACATTATCAGTATTTAAATATAATAATAAAAAAGATGATACACCATTACCACTACCAATAATATTAGATGGTAAAATTCAATATGAAATATTGAATGAAATTGGCAAAAGCAAAAATTTTATAGATAATCTTTTAAAAAAACAAAATTTAAAACTAGAAGACATATTTTATGCATTTTATAAGGATAAAGAAATATTTGTAATAAAATATAATGAGTTAAAATAAAATAACCACTAATAAGCGGTTATTTTGATTTTATATCCATGATTACTGGTAATATTATAGGAACTCTACCTGTTTTATCTTGAAGCATAGGTACAAGTGAAGTAATTAATTCATTTTTAATATCATTAAAATTAACATTTTTTTCCTTTAATTTATTAAGAATGATTCCTTTACTAAATTTCTCAATTTCTTTAATTAATTCAATTGATTCATTTACCAAAATATATCCACGAGTTGTTACTAAAGGATTATTCAATAATTTCTTACCCTTTGAATCAATATTGATTATGATTGCTAGTATTCCATTATTTGACATTAGCGTTCTATCTTTAATAACTATATTAGAGACATCACCAATTCTAGAACCATCGACATATATATCACCAGCTTGAACATGTCCTTGCTTTTTAATTCCATCTTTATTGATATTAAGAATATCCCCATTTCTTAAGATAAAGGTATTTTGCTTTGGTATATTACAAAGTGTTGCAATATCACAATGTGTTTTTAGCATTCGATATTCACCATGATAAGGTGCAAAATATTCTGGATTAAATAATCTAATCATTAATTTTAATTCTTCTTGGTTAGCATGTCCTGATGAATGAATACTATTTCCAACACCATGTGTATATACTTTAACTCCCTTTAAATATAATTTATTAATTGTCCTAGATACTGATGATGAGTTACCTGGAATAGGAGACGAAGAGAAAACAACAATATCGTTTGGTAATAATTTGATTTGTTTATGAGTACCACTAGCAATCCTTGATAATGCCGCCAAAGGTTCCCCCTGACTACCAGTACATAATAAACATACTTTACTTGGCTCAAGTTTATTAGCTTCTTCAGCACTAATAATTATATTTTTATCTTTAATATAACCACATTTGATTGCAATATCGATAGATGTTTCCATACTTCTTCCAAACAATGCGACTTTTCGTTTGTTTTCACGACAATCATCAATTATATGTTTAAGACGATATATGTTTGACGCAAATGTTGCTAAGATAATTCTATTTTCCTTGTTATTTCTAAATATCTCGCCAAGGTTTTCATCTACAACCGATTCAGATAAAGATATTCCAGAACTTAAAGCGTTCGTAGAATCACTCATCAATAATTTTACACCGCGTGATCCAATTTCTGCCATTTTATGTAAGTTAGCCATTGGCCCAACCGGCGTAAAGTCGAACTTAAAGTCTCCAGTCATAACAACAATTCCATTTGGTGTCGTAATACTAATACCATGTGAATCAGGAATAGAGTGGGTTGTTCTAAAAAATTCAATATTAAAATATTTGGTTTTAAGATTTGTTTTTTCATTATAAATATGTAAATTTTTATATTTAATATTTCTTTCTTCTAATTTTTTTTCAATTAATTCCTTTGCTTGTGCTGGTGCAAAAATTTTAGGGATTTTTACTTGACTAAGTAAGAAAGGAATTCCTCCAATATGATCTTCATGACCATGTGTTATTAATAAATATTTAATTTTAGATTCATTTTCTTGCAAATATGTAAAATCAGGTATAACATAATCAACTCCAAGTAAATCGTCATCTGGAAACATTACACCAGCATCAATAATGATTATTTCATCATTATGACGAATACAATACATATTCTTACCAACTTCACCAAGTCCGCCTAAAGCAAATACTTGGGTATTTAAATTTTTCATTTTTCCTCCTTTTTAATTTTTTAAACCGATATAAAAAACAATATAATAATATTAAAAAGATTTTAGACACCTATACATTATAGCATATTAATCTATAAAATGCAAAACAACTTGTAAAAAGCAATATAATAATATATAATTATGATAGGTGATGATATGAAGAAATATCTATTATTCACATTAATAATAAATTTATTATTTATTAATATTACTTATGCCATAGAATTATCTTATCTTATATCTGGCGATGTTAATTCAGATAATAAAGTAAATGAAGATGATGCTCAAATAATAGCTACTCAAATAATAAATAATAATTTTTTAGATAATGACAAAAGAATTATAGATGTCAATAAAGATGATAAAATAAAAATGAATGATGCTTTATTAATTATTAATAAAAAAAGTAAATATTTATATTATAGTAAAACTGATTTTTCTAATATGAATAACTGTCAATTATCTAACGCGGTTTTATATTCAACAAAAGAAGGAGTAACTCTACATGAATGCATTACTGATTTTAATATGATAAATAGAGTATATAAAACAGATGGTTCTAAAGTATTACATACCAATAGAATAATTCAAAATTTTGCAATAACTGACAATAATATTTATTTTATCTATCCATATATGAATGCTGTTAGTGAAACAAGGGATGAATTAGATTTAAATAATGCTTCAATTATAGATATGGATAACGATGGCCTTGATAATATCGATCAAGCTTTATATGATACATCAAAAGATTATATTATCCGTATATCTAAAGATAATAGTCTATATCAAAACATGTATGTTGAATATGCCGGCCATGGCCAATCATTTGATGTAAGTAATACATCGAATAAAGAAGAATTGTATCTAAATTCATTTCCCATTTTGATTAATTATAATCAAAAATATTCTACTCATTTTAGAGGCATTTCTATTACTGAATTTAATGGAGATAATACATCGATTGTTAAATATCCAGAGTTTTTATACAAATTTAGTAATATTGGTACATCAGGAATATCAACAATAGAAAAAGTCAAACTCTCTGATTATATAAACGATAATATTTTAGATGTTCAAAATTATTATAAAAAGATAATATCTCTTGAAAATAATAACGTTGAAAATATTTATTATGCAGTTGACGAATCTACAGATAGGATTGCTATTTATGATAGTTCTAATCATAAAGTATATATTTATAAAATCGTGGATTTAAAAGAAATATCAACAACCGCAAACATTGCTAAAGAATATGAATTAGAATTATCAATACCAAATCAAGGATTTGAAATATATGGCAATTATTTGTACTTTTGGCGAGAAGGTACAAACGCTAGATTGGAGCTTGATAAAGTAAATATAACAAGTGGTGAACAAGAAACAGCAGAATTCTTGATAGATAATGTCAAAGAATACTATTTAAATAGAGATAAATATAGTTATGAAGGCGAAGGAATATCTATAGATAAAAATGGTAATATATTTGTTGGTGTAATCAATTCACAGTGTACAAAATACATTGACGATGCATGCACTAAAACTGAAAAATACATTGATATTTTTACAATTACAGGAATATAAATTAAAACTAATGTTATATACATTAGTTTTTTAATAATGTATAAAAATGAAAAAAACTTGTAAAAATATTTATGATAGACTATAATAAGAATGGAGTAACGATATGAAAAGAAGTAAAAAGAAAAAATTAAATATATTTAAATTATTAATAGCAATATTAATTATGTTAATTATAATATTCGTTATATATAAGGTAATAAGTATAACTAAAAAAGAAGAAAAAATATTAATGCAAGATATCATTAATAAAGACATTAATATCGTTAAAGAAGAATTATCAGAATATAATTTAGATATTAATATTAATTATAAATATAGTGATACATTTGAAAAAGATAAAGTTATTTCTCAAAGTATAGAAACAGACACTGAAATACATCCTAAAGATAAGTTAGATTTAGTAGTATCACTTGGTAAAAGAGATAAAGAAAAACTAAAAAAAGATGGTATTAATGAACTTGGAAAAGTACCAGTTATGATGTATCACGGCATAAAAAATATGAAAAATAGTGAAACCAGTCATACTGGTGGCAATGTCGATAAGGATGGTTATACAAGAACAGCTGAAGCTTTTCGTAATGATTTAGAGTTTTATTATAGTAAAGGATATCGTATGATAAAACTATCTGATTATGTTAATGGCAATATAGCTACCGAATATGGTAAGAGCCCAATTGTCTTAACGTTTGATGATGGGAACGATAATAATATTAAAGTAACTGGTTTAGATGAATCTGGTAATATTATTATTGATAATAATAGTGCCGTAGGTATTTTGGAAGAATATAAAAAGAAATATCCAGACTTTAATGTAACAGCAATCTTCTTTGTAACTGGCGCTTTGTTTAATCAACCAGAATATAATGAAAAAATTATTAAATGGTTGGTAGATAATGGATATGAAGTTGGAAATCATACCAAAGGACATAATAATTTAACTAAAACAAGTCAAACTGAAACATCTGAAGTAATCGGTTATGTTTATAATCAACTAGATAATATCATTCCTGGTAAATATGAAAAAATAGTTGCTTTACCTTTTGGTACTCCATATAATAGACAACACGCTAACTATAATTATGTTATAAACAGTGAATATAATGGCAAAAAATATGAAACAATTGCTGCCCTAAGGGTAGGTTGGGAACCAGAAGTAAGCTCATATCATAAAGACTTTGATAGCTCATTTATTAAAAGATGTCGTGCTTACGATAATAATGGCAGTGATTTTGATATTACTATGGTTTTTAGAATGTTAGAAAAAAATAGATATATATCTGACGGAGATGCCCAAACAATTATAACTAGTAACAGTAATAAAGAATTAATTTCTGATAATTATAAAGAAAAGGAGATTGTTATATATGAATAATCGTGGATTTGCTATAACAACTATTTTATTTGGTATAATGATTTTGTTTTGCCTTTTATTGGTATCTTTATTAGGTATCTTATCAACCTATAAAAATAACTTAGAAAAACTAATAGATAGTGGTAATGGAGCAAGAGATATTGTTACAATAAAATTAACAGATAATTATTGTTATACAATTCAAGAACTAAAAGATAGTAATAAAGGAAGAGGATTGTATTGCATTACTGAAAATGAAACCACTGGGCTTAGATATGTATCGAATGCCGAATTAGGCTAGAATTATAGAAATATAATTCTTTTTCTTTACAATTTAATAAATATTTAGTAAAATTAGTAAACGGAAGAGGGATAAAAATGAAAGTTAAATATGAATTATTACATAAAGAAAAAAATACCAATGCTAGATATGGAACACTAGAAACTAACTATGGTAAATTTGAAACTCCAATGTTTATGCCCGTAGGAACGCAAGCTACTGTTAAAACACTTGACACAAGAGAAATAAAAGAAATAAATGCCGGAGTAATTTTAGCTAACACTTATCATTTATGGTTACGACCTGGAGAAGATATCGTTGATAAAGCTGGTGGACTTCATAAATTTATGAACTACAACGGCCCAATTCTAACGGATTGCGGTGGCTTTCAAGTTTTTTCCCTTGCTAAACCTAAAGATATAAGTGAAGAAGGAGTAACATTTAAAAGCCATATTAATGGAGAAAAATTATTGTTAACTCCAGAAAAAAGTATCCAGATACAAAATAAACTAGATAGTGATATTGCTATGAGCTTTGATGAATGTATCCCATATCCTGCAACTTATGACTATTGCAAAAATAGTGTTGAAAGAACACTAAGATGGGCAGAAAGAGGCAAGAAAGTCTTTAATAATTCACGTCAGTCATTATTTGGAATTGTACAAGGCGGGGAATATGAAGATTTGCGTAAATATAGTGCAATAGAAACAGTTAAAATGGATTTTGATGGTTACGCTATTGGCGGTACATCAGTTGGCGAAGACAAAGAAACAATGTACCGTATGATTGATTATGCCATTAAGTATTTGCCTATTGATAAACCAAGATATCTAATGGGAGTAGGTGATCCATTCGATTTATTCGAGGGTGTTGAAAGAGGCGTCGATATGTTTGACTGCGTCCACCCAACAAGACTAGCTCGTCATGGCCATGCCTTTACTAAATATGGTAAAATAAATATGAAAAATGCCAAATATAAAGAAGATTTCACACCAGTCGACATTGATTGTGATTGCGAATGCTGTAAACATTATACTAAAGCCTATATTCGTCATTTACTCGTAGCAGAAGAAACACTTGGACAAAGATTGTTATCAATTCATAATTTAAGATTCTTAATTAGAATCATGGAACATATTAGAGAAAGTATTAAAGAAGATAGATTTTTAGAATATAAAAAAGAATTTATGACCAATTATAATACTATAAATAATACTAAACAATAAATCGTTTTAGTATTTTTTTTATTGATAAAATATGTAAAATATGCTACTATTAAAATAGGTGGTAATATGAAAAATAGAAAAGGATTTACCTTAGTTGAATTACTAGCTGTAATCGTAGTTTTATCAATAGTCTTAGGCTTAACTGCCTATATTGTTGTAAATGCTATTAATAGCGCTAAAGAAAAAAGTTATAAAATAACCAAAACTAGTGTTGAAAAACAAGCAAGTAATTATTTACTCGAAAACGCTGATAAATTGTTTTTTATATCTGAAGATAATGGTATAGAATATCAGTGCATTACCGTTGAGAATTTAATAGAGTTTGGATATTTAAAAAATGATATTCTAAATTCTCCAATTGCTAAAGATAAAAATGTTAAATTAACACACTATATCTTTTTAGAACGTGATGCAAACACCAGAGCAATCACTAAAACACTATATACAGAAACCGATGATAATATTGAATGCGTTGCTGCTGTATCAGCCAAAGGTGATATTTCCATTTATGTAACTCCAAGTGATACATGGGCTACAGAACGTGAAATAACTTTAACCTA
>ERZ842401.692-NODE-692-length-49497-cov-5.052445_pt1 | contig 49497 bp, 42 predicted proteins | sample MGYA00521270_ERZ842401 | MGnify/ENA primary metagenome ERZ842401 (study PRJEB31892, sample SAMEA3878208) | bioreactor metagenome | biome: Moose rumen | place: Sweden | collected 2011-10 | study: EMG produced TPA metagenomics assembly of the PRJEB12797 data set... | reverse complement strand
AAAAATTTTAAAAATTTTTAGAAAAAAGACACCGCAATAAACAAGAACTAATTATCAGTCCCATCTCGCATATCATCATCGCCTCTTGCAGTTTTTCTTAGCATTTTAACTTTGTCCATGACATTTCTGAAGGAATTCCCGGAAGAAAGATCCTTTTGGCCTACTTCCACGTCCTCGGATGAAAGCTCGCACAACTTCTCTACAGAATCCTTGCTCACAGCTATAGCCACATATTTGCTGCCAATACGTATTATCTGCACGTACTGATTGGGGCCAAGGCGCATAACCTCAACAGATTCAATGTTGGTATTCACAGAATGCGTCTTCTGATATCCAGCAATAAATCTGGTCGTGATATAGGTAAGCACCAGTATAACTATGAACAGAAATACCACAGTCAAAAACTGAGCAATCGCTGTAACGTCCAAATTATCCTATAACCTTCTTGACAGCCTCGAGAACACGGTCTGCCTGGAAAGGTTTAACAATAAAGTCACGAGCGCCTGACTGTATAGCTTCAACAACCATGGCCTGCTGACCCATTGCTGAGCACATGATAACTACAGCCTTAGGATCTCCTTCTTTGATCTTCTTAAGAGCCTGAATTCCGTCCATCTCAGGCATTGTGATATCCATAAGCACAAGATCCGGATGAAGCTCGTTGTATTTCTCAACAGCCTTAGCTCCATTCTCTGCTTCGCCTGCGACATTGTAGCCATTTTTTGTAAGAATATCCTTGATCATCATTCTCATAAATGCTGCGTCATCACAAACTAACACATTTTTTGCCATCGCTCATTCTCCATTTCTTTTACGTAAAATTTGTTGTCGGTTAAAATACGGAGATTAAATTGCCAGCAGCAATTTAACTCTATGAAATGCTAATCGCAATCTGCTTAAAATATATCGGACAGATTTGCAAAATACTTTACTTAATAATCTCTGTAACCCTTACACCAAAGCTTTCATCAATAACAACTACTTCGCCTTTGGCTACATACTTACCATTTACAAGTACGTCAACAGGTTCACCTGCAACCTTATCAAGTTCTATAATAGTACCCGGTGCAAAATCAAGAATGTCAGAAATAGGTTTATGTGTTCTACCAAGCTCAACCGTTACTTCAAGAGGAACATCCTTGATAAGTGTGATGTTCTCACCGCCTGCTATCAGCGTGCCATCAGGGCTGAAATTCTGGAATGATGCAGGCTGAACGTTCATGTTCTGCATAGGCATCATCTGCGGCTGCATCATCATTGGTTGCTGCATCATAGGCTGTTGCATCATCGGCTGCTGCATCATCGGCTGTTGCTGCATCTGTGGCTGATCCATAGAAGGAGCAGGCCCTGCATCAGCAGAAGGAGCGGGTGCTTGCGTGGCAGGTTCTGATGGCGGAGGAAGTGGATCCTCTTTAGTGCTTGTAATAAAAGTATCATACAAACTCTTAGCAAAGTCAACAGGATACAATTGCATGATTGAAGAATCCACAAGATCACCTATCTGCATCTTAAATGTGATTCTAACAAATGTACCACGAAGAAACTCTGCTATTTCGCCCGGATCAGTATCCATTGCAGCCAAAAGTGTTGCCTGCGGTGGTGAAATATCGACCTTTTGATCAATCATAGATGAAAGAGCTGTCGCCGCAGCACCCATCATCTGGTTCATTGCTTCAGAAATGGCCGAAAGCTGTAGTTCTCCAATTTCGCCATCCTGAATATTTGTGCCATCACCGCCCATCATCAAATCAGTGATAACCATAACATCATGTTCTTTCAAAATCATGATGTTACTGCCATCAAGACCTATTGTATATTTGATCTGTACGAATACACATGGTCTTTCATAGTCGGCCATCAACTTTTCCCAGTTGCATAGCGTAACTCTTGGCGTTGTGATGTTAACCTTCTGGTTTACGAGTGAGAACAGAGTTGTCGCGGAAGAGCCCATACTGATATTGGCAACTTCGCCAACCGCATCTTTCTCGACGTCTGTAAGAAGGGATTCATCAATTTCGCTGCTCATAGTGGTGCCTCCTTGCGCAGCGTCACCGGAATCCGCACCGCCGGATGTATCCATGCCTTCAAGCAGGGCATTGATCTCATCCTGAGAGAGTGTTCCGTCCATCTTTTATTCCTCCTCTCTTATCACTGACGTAACCCTTACCGCATACTTTTTATCTGATGTTCCGGGAAGTGCAGTAAATTTATCAATATCTCCCACATATATATGCATTTCCTGTGTAACCTTCGAATCAAGCCTTATAATATCACCAAGCTGCAATTGTACGAAATCACTAACCGAAACCTGACATTTACCAAGCACAGCCTTAACAGGAACATCAATTCTCCTTACAAGCGACTCAAGGAATTCAGAATCATTCTCCTCATTATGCCTCTGCATACTGGAGAACCAATACTTGGTATTGAGACGATCCATAACACTCTCTAGGGTAAAGAAAGGCAAACAGAAGTTCATAAGACCTTCTACATCTCCTATTTTCATATTAAGCGTTACAATCGCAATCATGTCGGTAGGCGAAATGACCTGCGCGAACTGCGGATTAGTCTCTATTCTGTCAAGTATAGGATCAATATTTACAACATTCTCCCAAGGCTCTACCATCTGCTGGACACAGATCGTAACCATCTTCTCTATAAGTGGCATCTCTATATCCGTAAAAGGTCTTGGCTTATCAAGAGCTGTTCCCTCTCCTCCCAGCATTCTGTCTATAAATGCAAAACCGATATTGGACTGTACTTCAACAATTATCTGCCCTTGAAGAGGATTAAAATTTACAATTCCAAGGATAACGGGATTAGAAAGAGCATTGGAAAATTCCGAAAAAGTAACTGTTTCTGAGTTTTCTACTGTTATCTGAACATTTTTTCGAAGATATAAAGGCATAGTTGTAGCAAGGAGTCTTCCATAATGCTCAAATATAATCTCGAGAGTTCTCAGATGCTCTTTTGAGAATTTTGCAGGGCGTCTGAAATCATAGTCCTTGACCTTCTTCTCATCGGCCTTGGACATCTCCTCGACATCGAGTTCGCCTGTTGACAGTGCCGCCAGCAGGTTATCTATCTCGTTTTGGCTAAGGACATCACTCATGCAACTCTCTCCCCGGATCTGTAATCATTCCCAAAATTCCCAAAGTTTCTTTTACATCTTTACAGGTAGGAACGAGCTAAAGCTTATATCATATATAAACGCTGAACCGAAATAATCCTGAACTCTGTCAAGAATCTCTCTTTCGATTGCTTCCTGATTATCAGATACATTGTCATAGTTGTAAGGAGACACAACCTCATTAACAATTGACTTAATCTTGGATGTAGCATCTGAAAGGCTATCGCTTGTTCCAAGTGTGGCATAATCAGAGTTCTTGATATCCATTGAAATATTAAGCGAGCACTGAAGGATTGCAGATTGTCCGCTTGATGTCTTTGTAAGCGATATCTGGATATCTGTAATTTCATAGTTAGCAGTATCTGCAGCAGTAATATCTTCTGCCTGTCTTGCAAATCCGGAACTGGTACCTGATCCGCCTCCTGCCTCAAGCTCAAGAGCAGATGCAATATCCGATATAACCGTAGCTGTCTTTTGATTGGTCTGCATAACAGACAGCATTACTATTCCGGTAAGTACAGTATTGATAACTAAAAGAGCCAGAATTATGATGGACAGCATATTCCTTTTCATAAGTTTCCTCCTGAAGGATAGCTAAACATTTTAGTACGATGCACTAAGCGGATTATAAATTCTAATCTCAACACGCCTGTTCTTGGCTCTTCCTTCTGCCGTAGTATTATCTGCTATCGGTGAATATTCTCCTCTGCCGGAGTGAATAATATTGGCAGGATCTAGATCTGTCACGCTAAGAAGATAATAAAAAACAGAAAGCGCACGCGCATTAGAAAGCTCATCATTGTTGGCGAACTTCGAATTGCTGATAGGAACATTGTCCGTATGTCCCTCTATTTCGATAGTTCCGCCTGCATAGCTTTCAAGTACAGCTCCAACCTTATCAAGAACAGGATAAGCACTCTCCTGAATCTGATCACTTCCTGATGCAAACAGAAGCGATCCGCTTATAGTAAGCTGAACATACTGGCTCGTATAATTCAAGGTTACATCCGATATAACTTCCTCTTCGGTAAGCTCTGAAATCTCCTTATCTGTCATCCCATCCTGAAGAGCCTCTGTAACCTCCTGTGCAAGCTCTTCTGATGCTTCAAGCTGAGCTGCTTCAAGTGTTGCTTCTGCCTCAGAAACATCCATGGAACCATCTGATGTCTCTTCGCCTGATGTGGAATCGGTAGTTTCCTCTGCTTCACCGGATGCAGAGGCACCCATTGAAGATGTATATGCTGACAGTGAATTTAGCTGTGATACACCATCGCCTATAAGTGCTCCGTCACCAAGAGCATTCTGACCACCTGAGAAAAGACCAAAAGCCGCACTAAAAGATGCTGCAACCTCCTCATATTTAGCCGCATCCAGAGTTGACATCGAGAAAAGCAACACAAAGAAACACAAAAGCAAATTCATCAGATCGCCAAAGGTACCTTGCCAGGCAGGACACCCTTTTTTAGGCGGGGCTTCTTTTTTGGCCATTGTAATCCTTTCAAAAATTCAATAAGAAAGCTATTTCTGCAAAGCTGCTTATAGTAAAAAGGAATTTATCAAAAAATCCCTACTCGCCTCCGCCGCCATTAGCTGCATCATAAGCTTCTCGTTCAGTCGGATTCATGAATGCTTTGAGCTTTTCTTCAGTAACACGAGGGTTCTCACCTGCCTGAATAGACAGAATTCCCTCTATCATTACGCCTTTATAAGTAAGTTCGGCGTCATTATCAAATTTAAGTTTTTCTGCAACAGGGAAACATATCCAGTTCGCGATTGCGGATCCATAGAATGTCGTGATAAGAGCAACCGCCATGTTAGGTCCAAGAGTAGATGCATCAGACATGTTATTAAGCATGTTAACAAGTCCTATAAGGGTACCGATCATACCCCAGGATGGGCCCTGGGAAGCCCAGTCCTCGAAGAACTTTATATTCATCTTATGTCTTGCATCAATCGAATCAATCTCTGCTTCGAGAATAGCCCTTACAAGCTCCGGTTCAGTACCATCAGCAGTAAGAAGGAGTCCTTTTTTTAGAAGAGGATCATCAATACTGTTAGCAGCTTCTTCAAGAGCCAGAAGACCTTCTTTTCTCGCAGTATTAGACAGATCAACTATCTGTTTGACAAGTCCCGATAGATCAAGACTTGGCAGCTTAATAGCCACGCCTACAGTCTTAAGCGCACCTATAGCGCCCGGCAATGTATTAGTACCAAGCGTAGCCAAAAGTGAACCACCGATTGTGATAACTACAGACGGTATATCAATATAGCTGGGAATAGTCTGCAAACCACCGGCCGTTGCAATACCGATTAGAATAATAAATACGCCGCCACCAAGCGCTGCTAATGTAGCTATATCCACGTTAAATCTCCTTCACCCGGGTTATTAACAATAGATAGACATTGGTTCGTGCAATCATTTTCGTGATTTTTATATTTTATAAAAAATATTATATCACGAAATATTGTACTTGTCTGTCAATTTTATACTAAAGATACAAATTTTTTTGCAATTTTTGGTAAAATTTTCAGATAAGGACAAATTATAGCATATTGTTATCTTCGTGCCCTTAATGTTATAAAAGGACACGAAGATAAGTTTATAATCTATTAACGCTTCAAGTTTGTCAGCTCTTCAAGAAGTGTATCGGATACTGTAATGATTCTAGAATTAGCCTGGAATCCACGCTGAGCTGTAATCATGTTAGTAAACTCATTGGACAAGTCAACATTACTCATTTCCAAAACACCTGTCGATATAGAACCGCCGCCAACTGTAATATCCTGGACTACCGGATCTCCTGAGTTAAGAGTTGCTTCATAAAGGTTATTACCTGCCTTTTCAAGACCCGATGCATTAGCAAATGTAGCGGATGCAATCTGACCCAGAAGAAGTGTCTGACCATTTGAATATGATGCAGATATCTTACCATCCTTGGAAATAGTGATACCTGTCATGCTACCCATCATACGACCCGTGTTATTGCCGGAAAGATCACCTTTTGAAGCCTGAAGTGTTGATGTACCTGAGGAGTTATAGTTAGTTGTCGTTGTAAGATCAAGAGATATATCTGTCCAAGGATTTACATCATCATCCATATCAGGATTGAAGTTAAGTATAATCTTATCTGTCGTAGCCGAAGTATAGGTAATACCATTATCAGTTCCGTCAGCCTGCTTGAAGGTAGCTCCTGCATAAGCACCTGTTGAATGATCATAATTCAATGTAACTTCATTACGATTATATTCTGTCGATATTGTCTTGTAGGAATTATCCGTTATTGTAAGAGATATATCACCGTTAACATCAACTTCTATAACGTATGTATCATATGGTTCACTGGTGTCATAGTCAGAACTTGATATACCAAAAGCATTCTTGGCAAGAGACGTAAGCGCTGTCATGTTGCCTGAAGTATCAACTTCCTCTGATGTTGTGAGTGATACTGTAACTGTAGTTCCGGATACTGATGCAGAATAGCCTGAATCTGTATCAAGTGTATAGTCACTGTCAGTATAAGAAGTTATAGACAATCCGCTTGTTGATATAACGTATGTTGATTCCGAATATACTGAATCCGAAACATAACTGTCTGTACTTGTAATTCCAAAAGCAGCCAGTATTGCAGCTGCGTCTGTATTGCTGGCCAGATCTGCAAGATTTCCTGAAGAGTTAAGTGTATACTTAGTGATTGAAGAGCTATCTGTAAATTTGGCTGTTGAACTTCCTACGCTCACACTTATATTCGCGGTATCGGTAACACTATACTCCTGTGAAACAGTTTCTGTTTCCTGTGTAGATGTTGTATAGGAAATTGTCAATTCACTTCCATCATCACTTATCTCATATGTTGCACTGCTGCCATAATCCGTAATATCAGTAATTCCATAGTAAGCAGCTATCTCAGATGTAAGTGTACCTGTCTTATCAATTGCTGCGCTGTCACTTGTTCCATCATTAAAGGTATAAGTATATGGGTCTACTGATGTATCTACGCTTACAGTATAAGCTGAGTCGAGATTACCTGTTGCTGTTTGTGATTGAGTTGTTGTCGTTGTCGCACTGTATGATACTGTAAGCGTTCCGCTTGTTGAAAGTTTATAGGTAGCATCTGAATGATCGCTGTAATCATCAGCTGTAAGTCCATAATATCCAAGTATTGTGCTTGAAAGATTTGCATAGTTGCCTGATACAGGAGCAGAACTTGTAACTGCTGAACCTGATGTCACTGTAGCAACTCCGCTTGTAACGCTAACACCATATCCGCTTGCTACGCTAAGTGATGTAGTACTTGGAACAGTAAGTGTAACAGTATTTCCATCTGTTGTATGATATGTTGTTGATGAACTGTATCCTGTAGGAATTGCATATGCACTCTTAAGTGCTGAAGATATACCTGTGTACTTGCCTCCATCCACATCAGCTGTAAGCGTTCCGGTGGTCGTTGTATAATTTATTGTTGCAACAGCTCCTGATACAGAAACCGCGTATGATGCTGTATTGGTTGCATCTACAATGTCTTTTTTCAGGGACGTTGAAGTTGTTCCTGTATGTGATATCGTCAGATTCCCAAGCTCATCCATCGTATAAGTGTCATCTGCGTAGAAGTTATCATCATCAATTACGATTAGATATAAATCGTTGAGAACACCTGCATCATCAAGATCAGAAAGCGATCCGCTTGTAGGAACACTTGCGAATAAGGTTGTGTCGGTTGTTGTTGGGTCGCTATCAGTATAGGCAAAATCTGCAGTTCCTTTTGATGCCGAATAGTTTGATACATAATATCCGGATTTTAGAACTCCAGGAACTTGGGTAGTTACACCCGCCTGAGTATCATTTCCAAGATGTACCATCGCAAGCTGTTCTGCGCCAACAGATACACCATCAGAATCCATAATGTCTGTAAGTGTCATTGTATATGTGTTCTTGGCATCATCTACATCTTTGATCGTAAACTCTGCTGTATAGAGATATCCAAGATTATCATAAAACTCAAGTGCTATTGTCTTGCCGGCTGATGATGTAATATTAGAATCCTTGGCATCAATGTTGCCGCTTATAACTGCCTGAGATGTTCCTTCGGGCGGGAAAGTATTGGTCTCATCGCTCATAATCTGAAGTGATGTAAGACCGCCATTGGTATTGATTGATGTAACACCTGTATCTTCATCTGTAACAGCCATCCATCCCATGATATAATAACCGTCTGACTGAGTTGCAAGATTTCCCTGTCCATCTACATAGAATGATCCATCACGTGTATATACGTTCTGAGTTCCGTCATTTACGATAAAAAATGCATCACCGGAAATCATCAAATCGTACGGATTATTGGTTGTCTGAGTTGCGCCCTGTGTATCTATAGCTGTTGCTATAGAAGCAGACTGTGCTCCAAGACCTATCTGACGAGCATTAACACCGCCCGTTGTCTCTGTAGCGCCTGATGCATGCTGTGTTGTCTGATACATCAAATCCGAAAAGCTGATAGACTGAGACTTAAAAGATGTGGTGTTAACATTGGCGATGTTGTTACCTATAACATCCATCTTGGTCTGATGAGTCTTTAGACCTGCAACACCTGAATACATTGATCTTAACATAGATAAAACCTCCTACTAAACGGTATCATCTTTGAATATACTGATACCGGCAGGAGCAGAATAAAGATTTGAAATCCTTCTGTCAGTCGGGATTCCAAAGACCTCTTTGTGGGATATAGATTATATTATTCCTATCCGTTTAGTCCGGCCTTATGCTATTACTGCTCCATCAATATTTGTAAATACTTTGCTATCACTACTGTCATCCTGATTCATCGCTGTAACCACTGTGTTGTTTGGAACATTAACGATAAATGCAAGAGAATCGACCAGTATAAGTGATTCGCTGATTCCTTTCTCTCCAGCCTGAATCTTTCCAAGATTCAGACGTTCAAGCTGCTGCTTTGATATTTCGATATTTCTGTCATTCAGCCTTGCCGTCGCATGTTTTGAGAATTTAAGCGGCTCATTGTTTTTGGATAGTTCCTGCGCCTTATCAAGAATGGATGAGAATGATTCCTGACCCTGATTTATCTTGATATTCTTGTTATCAACATTACCCTTACCCAGGTACTGTCCTTGTACTTGATCAATGGAAAGAAAGGATGGATTTAAACTATTCATTTTTCATCTTCTCCTTTCATATCCGGGATACCGGATGCACCGATATCCCATTTTTATGACTTTTATGCTGTGAATCTCATACTTTAAAATCCATCAAATTAAGGAATCCTTATAAGCTTACTCTACCGTATCATCTTCACTTTCATCTTCAACGCTTTCTATAGCGCTGTTATAGGCTTCCTGATTCTGCAGAGCTGCCTGATCAAGAAGATCTGCATACTTTAAAGCATATTGAGAAATTTTTGAAAGTTCCAGCACCGAGAAATAGGATGATACATCACCCGTAATGGAATTGTAGGTATTTAGCATATTCTCAAGATTGGTCTGATCCGAGTAAAGTGTTATGTAATCAACTGCCGGAAGCTTATCAAGGAGTTCCCTTACGCTGGATACCAGATTCGTATCGTTATAATAAGTTTCATCAACAACTGCTGTCACATCGTCCACAGAATACTTGTTTCCATTGATGCTCACATAAGATTTACCGTTTGTATAGGTAACGAAATCAACTTTGCCCTCAATTTGTGAAGTGATTTCGCCCGTGCTTTCATCTGTCTGTGTGATCTGAACAGTCTTACCAACCATATCAGATGCTCTGCTAAGTGCTACTGTATCAGACAGATTCTGCATTTGCTCAACCTGTGTGAACTGTGCATACTGAGATATATACTCTGTGTTAGATGTGGGCTCCAACGGATCCTGATACTTCATTTGTGCGCATAAAAGCTTCATGAACTGCTCTTTGTAGTCATTTATTTTACTGGTCGTTGTGGTCTGGTCCGAAGTTGCTGTACTATTGTTAACTATTACTCCATCTTTTACTATTGCATCTACTGAAGACATATCTTTTACCTCTTTTCCTCAGGCAGTGAAGTCAATAGTCTGTCCGTTTGCTGCCATCATTTCAGCTGCCAATTTTGTTTCTTCGTCGTTCTCCAGGGCATCCTCCTGCAATAGGTCCGGATCACCGAGGTTAATTCTCCTTATTCTGCTACGACGTTTTTCTTCCTGCTCTGCCGCATTTTGCTGATTGCCTTTCTCAAGATTCTGTTCAAAAGCGTGTGCATCAACCAAAACTTCTACTGCGTTAACCTTAAGTCCCTGCTCATCGAGCTTTTGCCAAAGCTGAGTGATCTGAACTTGAATTGCTGCTTTTGCTTCTTCTGTAGAAGCTGTAAACCTTGCTGTTACACCACCGTCTACTGCCTGCTCTACCATGACCTTAACAGTTCCAAGACTTGCTGGATGTAATTGAATCTCCATTGAAGAAGTTTCAGCTTTGATGTTAACCTTCATGTAGTCTGTAATCTGGTTAATAACATCTTGAGAATTGGTAGTTGTCTGCTGCGCCGTTTCCGCTTTATCAGAAACTTCGTCAAACGCTTCTTTAATGCCTTCTGAAATTTGCTGATAAGGATTTATATCGCCTGTTTTAAATTCTTCTGTTTGTGAAAAAAGACTATGCTCATCACTTTTGAATTCTTTGCTATCTCCGCCTTTGTTCTTTGCATCATCTTTTTCATAAACCTGCTCGTACTTAGGAAGACTTCCAATTTCTTTGTCATCAAAATCTATTTCGATTTTATCCTCAAGAGTTTTAGAATTATCAGGCTTTTGGATATTCTGTAAATCCTTATCCTGTAAAGGAATTTGTCTTCCCTCTTCCATTTCCCCAAGGATGTCAAGCATATGGCCTACGTCTTGCGGCTCGATGTCGTTATTATCTGCAACTTCTTCAATCATCCTGCGAGCATCTATCATAAGTTCATGAAGCGCTGATGATAAATCTTCATCCATCAGAATCTCTGTCACGTCTGCGCCCGCGGCTTCCATTACAACTTGCGTCAGGTTCTCGGGATTAAAAAGGTCTGTCTGCGTCATTCCAAGCTGTGCAAGAACTTCTAATATGCTTTCATCTGTTTGGTCGAGTTCACCTGCAATAAGTGTAACCAGCTCATCTCCTGCCTCTTTTAAATCCTTTACAATCTCTTCTTTTAGGTCATTTTGCTTATCCAATTTTGGGTCACTTATTTTGTTTTGGTTTTCAGGACTTTCCTTTTTTATCTCTTTAGTATCTTTGGTGTCTTTTTTATTTTGGGTCTCTTTTTTGTAAGCTTTTGTATCCTTGTCGTCGTCCCTTATCCGTTCATCTTTTTTCACATCCTTTTGTGAATCGTTTGGCCTGGTATTTTGCAAGGTCTTATCAGTCTGTAGTGACTTATTCGAACTTGCTATATTCGATAGTCTTGCATCTTCGATAATACTTCCAAAATCACCGCCATCTGTCGACTGCACTTTACTTACCGGCCTTGTAGCATTTACCGCCACTTGTGGCATCAGCGCCAGTGCTCCGACATCGCCCATAGTGTTTCCTGGCATGTACCGGCACTCCTTTCTGCTGCATCTGTGACGTCCTTGTCATGGGATCCTGCATTTAGAACTAAACTTAGATACGCTTCCCTGCGCATATATTACTTGTCATCACATATATCGGAGCAAATAACAAAAGCCATAACCTTTTCTGATAAAAAAGCTTTAGAAAAGGCTATGGCTTTAGTCCCTATATAATGTTTCTAACTACTGCTGTTCGAAAGCTGTGGTAGTCCTTCAGGCTCTAAAAGTTCTGTGACTTTTTCTGCTACATCTGTATCAAGCTGAGCCATAATCTTACCCCTATCATCACTGGCCATCTGTTTTAGAATTCTGGCTACTAGTGTTACATTAGACATATTGTTAAAAATTTCAGCAGCTTCTTTGGGTTTCATAGAAGAAAACGTTGCCGCATAAATTTCAACTTCTTCATCAGAAACCTCACTAGATGCAACTTCTGCATATATCTTGGCTGCAGCATCAGGTTCTATCATCGCATAATATGATGCGTAGGCGCTTGCATCAGGCGCATTGTCGTTATATATAATGTCGTTATAGAACTGTTGTCTGTTTTTTTCAAATTCAGCCTGCTCTTCTTCAAATGGTTCAAGCCTTTCTACTTCCGCATTCAGAACATCAATTGTTGCAGACAAGGAAGCGTTTTTGGCAAGCTGTTTAGATAACTCCTTTTCAAGAGAAGCCACATAAGCAGAATTATCAGACACAACTTCTGTATCCTCACTTTCAGCATCTGTCTGGTCACTTGTCGTAGTCGATCCGGGAAGGAGGTTACTTATATATGGTATATTCTTTAGTGCAGGCGTAAGGGTATCACCAAGTCCAAATATATTGAACTTGATCATGATGGCCATAAGCAAGAGCCATACAAGTATTATAAGAAGAATTAGAAGAAAAGATCCAAGCCCGCCGTTGACATCACCTGTAAGTTCAGCTTCGGCTTCTTCCATCTCCCTTGCTCGAAGTTTTGCCTCCTTGGCAGCTGCCTTCTGGTCTGTTCTTAATTGCTTTCTATCGGCTTTTAGCTGCTTCATTGCCTCTTTGGGATCATCAGGCAATGTGTATGCCGGTCTTTCCGGTTCCTGTTCTTTTTTCTTTGCCATAATTTCCCTTTCTGCTCATGACTTTTTGTGGCTATTTACGATTCATTGACAAATTTTCATGACTTCTTGTGGCTATTTACAATTCTTTGACCATAGGTAAAACTCGTTCTTTGATCACTTTCTTTGAATTCTGCATCTTTTTCTTCCTGAAGATATTCTTGAAAAGCCCTATCGCGAAGAGTTTCCTGCATCTTTCGCTCCTGCATATCCTTACTAAGTTTTACTCTCGCCTTATCAACGATTTTCTCAGCTTCTTCGATACGGATTTTCTGATCTTCGATTTGTGATTTTACATTTTCCACAGCATTTTTGTTGAATAATATTTCGTTTACATCAAGTCTACTTTTCTGAAGCTCTTTTCCCTGAAGAATATAGTCTTCAAGCCTTTTTTCAAGATTCTCCATCTTGTCAAGCTCTTCGTTAAGTCTCATTTGAGCAGCGCCAAATTCCATCTTGGACTGATTTTCTGTCTTTATTTTCAGATTCAGAACGCTCTGCATCCTATAGACAAATCTAGCCACCTTAGCACCTTACGCTTTCCTTTTTGTTTATCGAACTAGCCTTTTTTAGGTTCATCCGGAAAAAGAGTTTCAAGCATTTCCACAATTTGTTCAAATGAGAACTTATCCTCTGTCGACTGCAACAAAAAATCATTAACAGCATCGATTTTCTCTATGGCATAATCTATATTCTTGTTGGCACCTTTTCTGTATGCTCCAATGTTGATTAGATCCTCCGCATCATTATAGGTTGCCATAACGTTTTTGAATCTTCCGGCTGAGCGTTTCTGCTCAGGAGATGCTATTGCCGACATACATCTTGAGATACTCTGAAGCACATCTATTGCAGGATAGTGATTTTTTTGAGCAAGCTTACGGTTAAGAACTATATGTCCGTCCAGAATTGACCTGGCCGTATCTGTAATAGGCTCGTTAAAATCATCACCATCAACAAGTACCGTATAAAGTCCTGTAATAGAGCCTTTTGAGGATCTACCCGCCCGCTCTAAGAGTTTGGGCATTTCGGCATAAACAGACGGCGGATATCCTCTGGATACAGGCGGCTCACCGCTGGCAAGTCCAATCTCTCTTTGAGCCATTGAGAAACGTGTAAGAGAATCCATCATAAGAAGCACATCTTTGCCCTGATCTCTGAAGTATTCTGCTATAGATGTTGCTGTTTTAGCAGCCTTTACACGTTCAAGGGCAGGCTTGTCAGAGGTTGCAACAATAACAACCGAGCGCTGAACACCTTCTTCTCCAAGGTCTCTTTCTATAAATTCACGAACCTCTCTTCCACGCTCTCCTATAAGTGCTATTACATTTATATCTGCCTTGGTATTACGTGCAAACATACCAAGGAGCGTTGATTTACCGACACCGGAGCCGGCAAATATACCTATACGCTGACCTTTACCAACTGTCAGAAGCCCGTCAACTGCCTTAACGCCAAGCGGAAGTACATCAGATATCGGGTCTCTTGACATAGGATCGGGCGGCTGATTCTCAACAGAATACGAAATTCCGTTCTCGAGAACATGTCCTTGACCATAACTGGTTCCGTCTATCCTTCCAAGTCCGTCAAGAGTCTGACCAAGGAGTCCGTCTCCGACGTTTACTCGTAGGGGCGACTCGGTATTCTCCACAATCGAACCGCTTCCAATACCGCTTGTATTCTCATATGGCATGAGCTGCACCCTGCCTCCTGCAAAGCCGACAACTTCCGCCATAGTAGGCTTGCCGGAGTATTTTACGGGTGACTCGTCGCCTTTTTGCTTGGGATATATATAGCAAATATCGCCCATCTTGGCATCGGGACCTGCAGACTCGATTGTAAGACCGACGATATTGATAACCTTCCCCCTTGTTCTGTAGAAGGTCTGCGACTCAAGTTTTCTGTATCTACTGTAATCTATCAGACCACTCGCCATAGATTATCTCCTATACAGGCTTTTTGGACGACAGAGCCAAAAGAAATGCCGTAATCAATTGGCCCTGTCACCTTTTATATGAAAATCTCTACCTTCTATCAAAAGATAAAAGCTTAATCTTCCTTCCCAGTTCTTCAAGTTCAACACCTACGCTGCAATCAAAAATGCCACCATCTGTTTCTATGATGCACTCATTTTCTTTTAGCGTAGGATCTTCTACAAGCTCAAGAACAGTGTCAGGATTAGTAACATTTTGCATTAGCTGTTCCTTGGCATCCGTTATCATATCGTAATCATCCGGCGAAATGTGTATTAAAAGGCTATTGCTTGATTCAATTCTCGAAAGAGCTGTCTGCAACAGATGCAGAATTATTTCTTTATCGTCTTTGAAGGATACATTAAACACATGCTCATAGATTCTTGTAAGAGTATCGACCATCTCCGGTTCAATAGACTGTGTCATTCGCTCGTATTTGGATTCGAGCTCTTTTTCTTTTTTTTGAATAGTCTTTTGAACCTTATCTTCAGACTTGGCTGTACCTTCCTTAAAGCCATCATCATAACCTTGCTTATGGCCTTCTTCTCTTGCATTTGCAAGTATCTGCTCTGCTTCCTGCCTTGCATCGGCGACAATCTGATTAGCTTGAACCTGGGCATCACTTATTATCTGATCTATATCCTTTTGAACATTGGGAGGTATAGAGCCCGGCTCTCCAAATCCCGGTGCACGGGAGTTTTGCATTTGCTGCGCCTGCCCCTGCTCCGGCATCATAGCTTCTTCGCCTTCAAAGTCAGACAGACTCATTTCAGATGGTATACCATCCATTCCATCCATGCCTTCCTGATCCTCCATTAGTCTGTCTATCTGCTGGGCATCAAGTCCTTCGTTAAATTCAGGCTCGTATGAACCGTCTTCTTCGTTCTCAGATTGCATCTGTGCGTTTTGCCTTGCACGACGCCTCATTTCAAGTTCATATGATTCCTGAATTTTCTGATCAGAAAGTTCATTATTATCTATTACTCTTGTATCTTCATCGTCAAGAGTTACCCACATGCCTTTTACAAGATTAGACAACTATCTCATCACCTCCGCCTCTGGAGATTACAATTTCACCGGAATCTTCTAGCTTTCTGATGATATTTACGATCTTCTGCTGAGCTTCTTCTACGTCCTTCATACGAACAGGTCCCATGAAATCCATATCTTCCTTGATCATCACAGCAAGACGTTTGGACAGGTTATTAAATATCGCTGTCTGTACCTGCTCATTTGCTCCCTTACATGCAAGAGACAGATCAGAGTTGTCAACATCACGAAGCACCCTCTGAATAGAACGATCATCCAGCATAAGGATATCTTCGAATACGAACATCTTCTTACGGATTTCATCAGCAAGCTCGGGTTCTTCGATTTCCAAAGTCTCCATGATATGTTTTTCTGTCTGACGATCAACTGTATTGAGGATTTCAACAACCGCATCGACACCACCGATGATTGTGTAATCCTGATTGACAAGAGACGAAAGTTTGGTCTCAAGTACTTTTTCTACATCCTTGATAGTATCAGGGCTTGTTCTATCCATTGTTGCAATCCTCTTGGCTACATCGGCCTGTCTGTCCGGTGTAAGAGCGCCCAATATCTGGGAACTTTGGGCTGGTGACATATAGGACAATATAAGTGCAATAGTCTGAGGATGCTCGTCCTGTATGAAAGTAAGTATCTGCGAAGGGTCTGTCTTTCGTATGAATTCGAAAGGCTTAACCTGCAGGGATGCTGTCAGCTTACTGATAACATCCATTGCCTTGTCTTCACCAAGGGCTTTTTCCAAAAGCTCTTTGGCATAAGTAATACCACCTTCTGCAATATACTGCTGTGCAAGACACACTCCATAGAAGTCATTGATAACAGCCTCTTTGACTTCCGAACTTACAGATCTGGTATTAGCTATTTCAAGTGTAAGTTCCTCAATCTCCTCTTCTTTGAGATACTTGAAGATAAGTGACGACTTCTCAGGTCCAAGTGAAATGAGAAGAATCGCAGCCTTCTGAGTACCTGTGAGATTCTCTATAACGCTGGAGCCTCCACCCATTACATCATCATCAGCCATATTTTTCTCCCATTTTTAGTTTCTTATAGTCTATTCGTATTTGGCGGGTCATAAATTCATATTCAATTTCGATAAGGTTCGAATCGAATATGAATTTTGATCCTTACGTCATATTAAGCATAATCATCATTTAGCCAGTTACGAAGAAGGTTAGCCGCAGCTTCAGGATTCTGTTCGACAAACTCTTCGATAAGGTGTTTGGTTTCTGAACCTTCATCCATCTCGATATTCTCAAGAGCTTCCACATCCTCAGGTTGTGACTCAAGGAGCTGTTCAACAGAAAGCTCTTCCGGCTCCTCCTCGACCTCTTCCTGACGCTCTGAACGGAAGCTTCTGATTATTACAAATGCCAGAAGTGCCAATATCACAAGAATCAGAATAATCTGCAACAAGTCAGTAAGACTTATGTTAAGTCCCTCACTGTCAAAATATATATTCTGCTCAAAAAGACCTACAGTAATATTTTCAGAATTAATGCCAGTAGCATTTGCAACAAGATTTTGAAGCCTTGAAAGTGTAGCAGCATCAATTGTTTCGGTAACGTCTACAGGTTCCGTATTGGCAAGTTTGTACTCGCTCCAGGACAATCCGTCATGATCATCTGCTTTGTAATCGTCCTGTTTCATAACTACATAGTTAATAGCTGATACCGAAATAGATGAACTGTCGTAATCTATTGTTCCGGGAGGTGTATTGGTTGTCGTAATCCTTTCGTTCGGAAGATAGTGGTACTCTTCCTCCGAAACAGATTGTGAATAGCTCTCTGTATCCTGCGTTACATAAGTTGTATCATCATTACTGTCAGTACCGGGAACCCCGGTTTCGCCACCTGTGGAATCCGAAGAATAACTTCTCTGTTCACTAAGAACGCCTTGAGAGCCGCCGTCAACAGGTGTATACGTATGAACCGTATCATCTATGGTCGAAAAATCCATAGCAAGATTAGTACCAACTTCTACATTGTCATACATATTCGTTCCCAGTATGACATTCCTTACGGTGCTTCTAACCGCAGCTTCTGCCTTCTGCTTTAGCGTAAGCTGTGTTGAGGCAATTCCTATACCTGTTGTCTCTTCGCCCGCATAGAGCATGTTGCCACGGCTATCCATGATAACAATGCCTTCCGTTGTATCATTGCCAAGAGCTGCCGAAATTATTTTAGCAACAAAAGCTGCATTATCCTCAGTAAAATTCTCCGGATCTTTAAGATCCAAAAGAATACTTGCCGTAGACTGTTCCTGTGAAGCAAGAAGTGTCCCATCATCTTCCGGAACATGAAGAGTAATCCTTGCACTGTTTATCGTTTCGATAGTTGCAAGATCAGCTTCTAGCTGTTTTTCCATATAAGCAACGTATTTTTTCTGCTTATCGGACTCAGTTGTAGTAAAACTGGAATCAGTAACTTTATCAATTGTATAGTCGTCAGCCTGTACGCCACTTGATGCAAGAAGAAGTCTGGCATTCTGCTGCTGCGCTTCTCGTACTCTGAATACAAGTGCATCCTCCGACAATTTATAATCAATGGAATTATCTTCAAGAAGGTCTCTGATCTCCGCAGCCTCAACTGTATCATCTGCAGTAACCAGAATTACATATTTGGGCTGGGAAAAGACCATTATAAGAATTGCCAATGTGACGAGCGCGCCGGCACATACAGCTATTATCATAGTTTTCTGCTTATTGGTAAAACGATTCCACCATTCTTTGATCCTGTCAAGAATAGCCTTTAATCTCTCAGGCATACTTACCTCCCCTCCGAGTCACGTATGCGTGTTCTCCCAAGAATATGATTATATTAAAACTGCATCTGCATAAGCTGATTATATGCTGTCAGAACTCTATCTCTGATTGCAACGGTATATTGTAATGCCGTCTGTGCTTTTTGAAGAGCTATCGTAAGATCGTGGGTATTATCAGACTGCCCAAGTGCCCATTCAATTTCGGCATTTTCTGCGTCAGTCAGATAAGCGTTGGTAGTATTGATATTATCTACTGCGCTAGACAGGATTTTAGAAAAAGTATTACGATCATCAGTTGTTCCGACCGGATTTGAAACACGACTCGTCGCCTTCTCTGCTTCAAGAATTGCACCCGATGTAACATTGGTAATTGTAGAAATATCTGCCATCAGCCCTCTCCTTATCTTGTTAAAGCTAAACTCATTCAAAAATCACTTTTCCAAACATGTTCGCTATACCCAATTTCTCAAATCCCCATATATAAACGAATCATTTACAAGTCAGCTAAGATTTTTCTATGTACTTACCAATAACTTAGCTTCCCTGTCCCATCGTAAGCCCCATCTGCGCAATCGACTTACTAGCCTGAAAGGCAGTTGCATTAGCCTGATAAGCATTGCTCGCATCGATAAGATTGGTCATCTCTGTGACTATATTGACATTAGGATATGTAACATAACCATCTTCATCTGCATCGGGATGCGAAGGATCATATACAATGTTCATCTGAGTCTTGGTATCTTCCTGAACCGTAGTCACCTTAACACCCTTGCCCGAATAGTTATCCAGCCTTTGATTGAAGATTTTAGAAAAAGGAGTCTGAGTGCCTTTTTCGGAAAATGTTACGACTTTACGTACATAAGGATCGCCGTCTTCATCACGGGTCGTGTTAGCATTTGCGATATTCTCCGAGATTATATCCATACGGAATCTTTGTGCCGTAAGACCTGATCCATTGATATCAAAAGAGGTAAATAAACTCACGAAAGTCTCCTTTCTGCTTTAACTAGCCAGAACAACAAGGATTTTTGTCTCATGTTATAAATATAAGTCCATATCTAAATTACGAAGATTTCATTGCTGTCGAAAGATTCTGAAATTCAGCATTAAGTCCTGCGATAACGCCTTGGTACTTGAGCTGGTTAGACACCAGTTCTACATTTTCCTGCTCTATATCAACATTGTTTTCATCAAGACGATACGAATAGTTAACACTATCTTTGTAAGTCCTTGCTTTAAGATCTTTGCCCCTAAGGTTTGCAACCTTTTCATCAAGTGACTTGTATTTCATATTCCCAAGAGCACGTCTTAACTCATTTTCGAAATCTATATCTTCTCTTTTATATCCGGGGGTAGTAGCATTGGCAATATTATTGGCAATAACCTCATTTCTGGTCCATGCCGCATCAGCCGTTGCATCAAGAACATTAATATAATCGAAAGCATTCGAATTAATCATACTTACCTCTTTACTCCGCTCATTTCGCGGCCAAAAACGTTTAAATCTTGCAGTATCTTGCGCCTGCAAAGTTAAAATGCGTCTCTCCCATCCGTGAGATCAACTATCGTAAAAAGAGTAATAAATTATCTGATTATTCAATATTTATGATACTTGTTTTATCTGCAAAATGCAAGCAAAATCAACGTATTTTCGTAAATCATGATAAAAAATTACTTATTCTCCGCTAAAATTTCCTTATCCGTCACCTATATTTCGGTCCAAAACAGCGCAAAATTAACCTGCCGGCAGCCACAATTTATATTTACATTTGGGACTCGTCAAATATAAATTGCAGCTGCCGGCAGGTTAGTGAATTGATATTTTGTTATTTTGGTTCTTTTTGAGTTATTTTGCTTCTTTTTTGAGTTTTTTGACTTCATCAAATACTACATCGTTGAGAACTTTGATATAAGTTCCCTTCATTCCGGAACTTCTGGATTCAATAACTCCTGCACTTTCGAACTTCCTAAGCGCATTTACGATTACAGAACGTGTGATTCCATCTCTATCCGCAATCTTACTTGCTACAAGAACTCCCTCCATACCATTGAGTTCATCGAATATATGCACAATAGCTTCCATCTCTGAAAATGAAAGCGTACTAATGGCAGATTTGACAACTGCTATCTTGCGGTTCTCTTCTGCACTCTCTTCATTGACAGCACGGAGCATTTCAAGACCAACTACAGTGGTTCCGTATTCGCACAGTATGATATCATCTATTTCGTAAGCCTGTGCTATCTTGTAGATAAATAAAGTCCCCAGCCTTTCGCCAGCAATATCAATTGGCGTTATTATAGCCTGATAACGGCCTGATTCTTCAGAATCAAATCCTAAAGTTGTAAGATTGACATTCTCTTTGGTAGAAAGGATTGTAAGTAGTCTTTCATTGAGCATCGGATCAACAAAATTACCAACCTTGCCTATAAGGAGGTCACTAATTTCAGGAATATCAGCTCTTGCAGAGGTTCCAAGTACCTTACCCTTCTTACTGATCACAAGAACATTAGATAACAGAATATCTCCAAGGACATCACAAATATCATTGAAAACGACCTTACCGGAATTAACATTGTGGAGAAGCTTCCCAATCTTACGTGTTTTGTCCAAAAGCTGAACACTACTCATAAATTTATCCTTTCTACAATAGCGGAAATTGTAAGAATACTCTCGCATCAAAGCACAATAGCAAGAATATATATCTACGATTTGGTATTATCTGCCAAATCTTTGAACTCCATAAACTTTATATCATATATCAATTGAAAATTCAATGGAATAAATCAAACAAATCAAACAATTTGCAAAAATGTTCAGACAATTATAACTCAGCACAATCGTAAGCAAATACAACGCAGGCGCAATCTAAAACTCCTCATATCGTCAGCAACGCTTGCCGCTTACGATATAGGGAGTTTCCTTTCACTTGTCCTTTTACAGACTTCTCGCACAAAAAACACGCCGTATGAGGCTACATCCTGCATACGGCGTGTATCGTTCTTTATATGGAAATTTTGAGTCTTTTATTCCTTATCTTCAGGTTTATCCATTACGTAGCCACATTCCTGGTTGGCACAGGCAAGTTTGTTGCCTTTTTCAACCATATAGCCGCCACATGAAGGACACTTTGTTTTTGAAGGCTTTGCCCATGACATAAATTCACATTCGGGAAAGCCAAGGCATCCATAATAGCGTCTGCCTTTCTTGGTCATCTTGATTACTATATCTTTGCCACACAACGGGCACTCAACACCAATCTTTTCAAAGTAAGGTTTAGTATTACGACAATCAGGAAAGCCAGGGCAAGCAAGGAACTTACCATGAGGGCCGTACTTGATTACCATGTTACGACCACAGTTCTCGCAGACAACATCTGTTTCTTCATCAGCAACAGTAACCTTTTCAAGCTCAACCTCAGCCTTCTTGACCGCATCATCAAGATCAGGATAGAAGTTCTCTATAATAGTCTTCCATTTAACGGTACCCTCTGCGACTCCATCAAGAAGAGTCTCAAGGTTAGCCGTAAAATTAACATCAACAATCTGGCTAAATTGATCATTCATAACCTTATTAACAGCAAGTCCAAGATCTGTCACGAAAAGGTTCTTTCCATCCTTGGAGATATAATGGCGTGCAAGTATCGTTCCTATTGTAGGAGCATATGTAGAAGGGCGCCCTATTCCGAGCTGTTCAAGGTCATGTACAAGTGAAGCCTCTGTGTAATGAGCCTTTGGCTGAGTAAAATGTTGCATAGGCTCAAATGACTCAAACTTAAGGACAGATTTTTCATCTATTCCCTTCATCAAAGTATTCTTCTCAATTTGATCTTCATCATCTGTATATACGTTCAAAAATCCGTCAAAGACAGTCTTTGAAGCTGCTACGCTAAAACGATGTGTTCCTGCATCTATCCTGACAGATGTTGTCTCATATTTGGCAGGTGCCATACGCGAAGCCATAAATCTGCGCCAGATCAGCTGATAGAGGCGGAACTGTTCCCTGGTAAGATATTCCTTAACCACCACAGGAGTTCTCTCTACATCAGTAGGACGGATTGCTTCATGCGCATCCTGGATTTTCTGAGCGTTTTTGGCTTTTGTTTCACCCTCTGCAAGATATTCCTTGCCATAATTCTTGTTTATATAATCCGCAGCCGATGCCATAGCTTCATCTGCAATACGCGTAGAATCTGTACGCAGATAGGTGATAAGACCAACTGTACCGCTACCCTTAATGTCAATTCCTTCATAAAGCTGCTGTGCAACACGCATAGTTTTCTGAGTACTGAAATTCAAGGCTTTGGAGGCTTCCTGTTGAAGAGTTGATGTGGTAAACGGAAGCGGAGCCTTCTTCGTTCTTTCGCTCTTTTTTATGGATGTTATCTTATACTTTTCTCCTTCAAGTGACTTCACAAGCGCCTGAAGTTCTTCCTTTGATGAAATTTCCTTTTTCTCATCACCTTCGCCATAATAGTGAGCTACAAGAGGCTTCTTCTCGCCTGACACACCCAAATTTACATCAAGACTCCAATACTCTTTGGGAATAAATGCATTAATTTCATCTTCTCTGTCACAGATAATGCGTAGCGCAACAGACTGAACTCTTCCCGCCGAAAGACCTCTCTTAATCTTGTTCCATAAAAGAGGACTTATGCTATAACCCACAATACGATCCAGAACTCGTCTTGCCTGCTGGGCATCAACAAGATTCATGTCAATATCCCTTGGATGCTTAAGCGCCTCTTTAACAGCATTTTTGGTTATTTCGTTGAAAGTTACTCTGGAGACCTTCTTGCCACTCTCCCCAAGTTTAAGAGCTGAAATAAGATGCCAACTGATTGCCTCTCCTTCACGGTCAGGGTCAGTTGCAAGATATATCTGATCTGCCTTCTTGACCTTTTTGCGAAGATCTGCAAGTAAGTCTCCCTTGCCACGAATAGTTATATATTTAGGTTCGAAATCGTGTTCAATATCAATTCCCATCTGTGATTTGGGAAGATCTCTTACATGTCCGTTACTAGCTGCAACGTCATAACCACTTCCAAGAAATTTCTTAATAGCCTTAACCTTTGTCGGTGACTCAACGATGAGTAATTTACTTCCTGCCATTCACTAACCTTTCTGTAGCCAAATGCCACATTTTATTATTATGAATATATCTGATTAGAATTTATTTAAAGATTTCTGTTGTTTCGAATTTAGTCTCATACAAATCAGAACTATACTCTAATTTTTAAAATTTGGCAACTTTTATTAAAAATCCAAGTAAAAAAGGTCATGTATATATGCATTTATACAAATCGTCTCAAAACGTGATGTTTATAGCCTCCTCATATAACATTAAAGTCAAATAAAAAAAAGAATAATTTCAGAAAACGAGCGTGATAAATTAGCATTATTTTTGCTTATTCAAGATATAGTATTATCTATATAAATACTTTTGTATAGTGCTATCAGAAGAAAAGGTACTTAGGATACATGAGTTAATCATTGATAATTCCTTAGGTTCTGCATACGAACCATTTATAATTCTCTTCATAAAAAAGGTGTATCTGTCTGCCACAGACCATGCATTCGTACAAGATCCCACATCCTCCGGCATTAAGACTCGCTGCCCTTTTGCAGCTTCTAACCCTGTCTATCATATATCTCGTTCCGTCCTCCCAGATGATCCAGACAGGGCGCAAAAATCCGTCTTTAGTGAAAGTGGCTTCAACTTCTACATATACCTTCCGGTCGCCTGTAACCGTACCCCTGGCGCTCGTCGTCTTCTTCACAAATACATTATTATATTCAGCTCTGTGTTCCATATAATACCTCTTGCCAAATGCATCTTAATACTGTATTATGTTTTTAGCATTTTAACTTCGTATTTTTATTTTATGATGTTATTATGCTATTGTCAATATTTTAGCATTTCTATTTCTAATCATTCTAATGCTGCATTTATATTTCTAATTGTTCTAATGCTGCATTTATATTTCTAATTGTTTGTAGTGCTACATTTATATTTCTAATTGTTTGTAGTGCTACATTTATACTTCTAATTGTTTGTAGTGCTACATTTATACTTCTAATTGTTTTTAGTGCTGCATCTACATTTTGTACATAAAGGATCAGAGCATATAAGAGGAGGACATCAATGTCATTTGGAAAAAGGCTTAAAGCTATCAGAAAAGAAAAGAAAATATCTCAGACAGAACTTGCCAAGGCATCGGGAGTAGCACAAAGGACAATCTCATCCTACGAAACCGATATCAGCATACCGCGAACATCTAATCAGCTTCGTAAAATAGCTGATGTACTTGGTGTAACTCCTACAGATCTCGTTGAAGACGACGACAGATTTCTTATAAGTAACGAGGATGTTGAAGATAAGCTTGAAGCAAAACGCCTCGTTGCAGAGCTAACAAGTCTCTTTTCAGGAGGCAAGATGGACGAAGAAGATATGGACGTTCTTATGCTATCTGTACAGCAGGCATATGTTGAAGCCAAGAAGAGGCATCATTCAAATTAATCAAAGACATGTATTACGATAACGATCATATAATCAAAACAGCCAGGGAGCTTGTAGATAAGTCAGGAACTCATGAACCTGCCATGTTGGCTGATTATCTTGGCATTATAATAAAGCCGGTTCCCTTCAAAAAGCAAAAAGGTGTATATCAGGTCATAGAAGATATCCCTTTTATATTCATAAAAGAGGATCTTCCTTGTGCTATGTACAATATTGTAATCCTGCACGAAATCGGTCACGACCGTCTTCACAAGGATATTGCACAGGTCTTTGCAGAATACGACCTGTTCGATATGCAGACAAGTCGAATGGAATATGAGGCCAATCTTTTTGCTGCAGAAATTTCACTCCCCGACAACGAATTACTTGAATACATCTATCAAGGAATGGATGCATGCCAGATAGCAAGTGCCATGTATTCTGACGTCAACCTCGTAGCACTAAAGACTTCTGACATGATCAGACGTGGCTATAACTTCCACCCCATCGACCACCAAAACGATTTTCTAAAATAGCACAAACTTCCCACATCAAAAACGCCACCCGCCATATCTTGAAACCCGGTTCTCGCTCCTATAATCAGGTGTCAAGATATGGCGGATGGCGTTTTTGATGTGGGAAGTTTGTTCAAAGCGGTGGGATTGTGCTATAACGTCAGTTTTTTGATCTTCTTATGAAGATCTTCTCTACCTTGGGAGCTACATACATCCATGCTACGAAAGTGTATATTCCTGTAGTAAGCCATGCTGCAGGGTCGCACGCACTTGCAAGTTCATAGTTAAGGAATTTCATTGAAAGAAATGCCATAACAGCTCTTGATGCAAGCTCTACAAATCCGCCCATCATAGGAAGGAATCCAAAACCACATCCCTGCATCATATTTCTAAAAATATATATGCATGACAACGGGAAATAGCATATAGCGCAAAATTTTATATAAGGAATAGCCCATGGCAGATGATCTGCAACATCCTTGGCTGTATCAAAGAACAAATGCATTGAAGGCTCAAGGAGATTTATAGATAGAACAGCTGCAGCCAGTGAATATACAAGCATGATTATAAGTGAATTTTTAATCCCATCTTTTAATCTGTCAAATCGTCCTGCTCCATAATTCTGTCCGGCATATGCAGCTATTGTCTGACCCATCGAAGGCATTCCCTGAGTAAAAAGATTCTGAATCTTACTCGCTGCAGTAAATGATGCAACTGCTGCAGATCCAAACAGATTAATGGCAGCTTGCATTATCATCGTACCTGAAGCAGTAATGGCAAACTGAAGTGCCATCGGAACACCCACATTAAGTTGGTGCCTTGTATCGGCCGCATTAAGATGCCAATCTGACTTTAAAGGCCACATTGAATGCTGTTTTTTATAAATATATCCAAAGCATAATATAGCAGAAATCCCCTGAGATACTACTGTTGCAAAAGCCGCGCCAAATGTCTCCATCTTAAGTCCGACAATACATACAAAATCAAGCACAACATTAAGGCAGGCGGAAAGCATCAAAAAATATAGCGGAACCTTGCTATTACCAACAGCTCTAAGTATTGATGCCCCAAGATTATAAAATACACTTGCCGCTGTTCCGTAAGCTATAGTAATAATATACACATATGCATAGTCGAATATATTATCCGGAGTGTTCATTAGTTCAAGAATCCGCTTCATAAATACCACGCTTACAAACGTTGTAATAACGGTAACTATAAAAGCCAAAATAACAGCATTAGCCACACTATGTCTGACTCTGTTCTCATCATGTGCGCCATAGCTTTGGCTGGTAAGAACAGTAAATCCCGTAGCAAGACCATTGGCAAATCCAAGCATAAGGAACATAATAGTGCCTGTTGCACCAACGGCTGCAAGTGCTTCTTCACCTACATATCTTCCAACGATCAGTGTATCGACCATATTGTAAAGTTGTTGGAACAAGTTCCCCAATAGAAGAGGGAGCATGAATTTTATCAAAATAGGGGCAATTTTGCCTTGTGTCATATCTGTTTTCATAAACATCTCCTAAAAGTCATCAGAATTTAGATTTGTCATAGATGTAAATAACGCCTTCTGTCACTATATGACTACAATGATTCTACGTCAAGGCTTAATTGTGTACAGTTACCGTACCTTTACCTGCGTTCTTACTTTCATAAAGGCCTGCATCCGCTCTTTCTATTACAGCTTCTATTGATTCTCCTCTATGAACATTTGTAACACCACCGCTTATTCGAACCGGCATTTTGGTATCAGCGCCATCAAGTCCTGTCTGTACCTCTTTTAGGATATCTGCCGCCCTTTCCGAATCCATATACATAACACCTATAAACTCATCGCCGCCCCATCTTCCTACCACGCCGCAATCTGCCGTTGCCTGGCGAAGAAGAGATGCAACCAGCTTTAAAACTCCATTTCCATACAAGTGACCCATTTTATCATTGTACTGTTTGAAATCATCGATATCGACCATAAACAATGATATATTTCCGCGATGTTTTCTAAGACTATCGGTATATTTAGTTCTAAAAACCCTGTTATTAAAAAGTCCTGTAAGATCGTCGGTATTCTCCTGTTCAATCGACAATCTGTTAAGTTTGGTCAAAAGAATAGTAGAAACCGAAACGAAAATCGCAAGAACCATTATGAGTAAAAGTACTGCATATATTACCAGCTTTTTATACTCAAGCAAGGTATCTGAAATATCTTTTACCACAATCACATTCCAGTTTAGATCATCATTGTGTGTAATGGTCATGCAATGAATACTATCAAGCCATATGTACTGAGCATCTCCAAGATCAGTTGACGAAACAATAGATTCTGTAATTCCAAGATTTTTTGCAGCATCTTCTACGGTCATATAATGCCCCGTACTTCCGCTAAAAGAATTCATGGCATTCCCGGTGTTGACGATGATAATTTCAACATCCATAGTATCCTGCATATTGGTGATATACTCTTCTATCTCACCAACTTCCTGAGCTGTACCTGCAACGCCGATGAGATTTCCATAATCATCTTCTACGCGGCAGTTAACAAAAAGATTAATTGAATAATCCTGTGTTTCGTCCCTATCTATCTGGATATCATAGTCTTCACCAAGCTCGACAAAATTATAATACCAGCTGTCAAAATCATCAGCAGGGGATATAGTCTTATTAAGACCATCCTGGTAATAATAATTACCTGTTTTTTCGGAGACAAAAAACACCGTATCATATCCAAGAACAGTCTTGTATTCGTTAAGATAGTTATATAGTAAACCTGTGCTGTCGTTATCCTCAGGCATCTGTGTTTCTGTCTGGGTCCACTGCTTAAGGAAAAGATCCGAAGCAATCATCTGCGATGCAACTCTCTGCGTCGTTGATATATTAGAAATTTGGGATGATACGTCGATACCTGTCAGCACAACATTATTCTGAGCCTGATTTTTGGCATTCTTGTTGGTGTATGTCACAAAGCCATACTCAATAGCAGAAAATCCGGCAACAACGATTATGATAATCAGAATATTAGTTATAAGAACAATATGTCTGCGCATCTCAAAGACCTTTCCGAAAGAAAAGCTTACCACGTATATAGTTATCCATAAACATTCAAAAACCGAAATACAGAACGAACATAAAAATCCATTCTATATTTCGGTTTTATACATTAAAGAATTTATATTTCAAACTACGCTCTTGTCAAACTTGTGCCGCCCCTTTGCCGTTATGCAGGTGCAGACAGTTTATAAAGTATTTAAAACTCTGACAAAGTCTTTAAGACAGCGCCCTTGCCGGCAATAAGCTTTGTAAAATCATCTACAACAATATCTGCAAGATTAGCTTCTTCAAGATCAACTCCAAATATCTCCTTTTTCTTAAGAATAGGCAACAGCACTTCTTTAAGTTCTGCCAAAGAGCGTTTATCAGAAATAGAAATCGCATGAGTAATTGCAGACACTTCGCCAAGAAGTGGATCAGCGCTGCATTCAAATGCTTCGCCCTTATCATCTATTCCCATTGTGTAGCGCAGCCATCCGGCAAGCACCAAAGGAATAGCCTTTAAAGATTTAACATCAAGTTCTTTTGATGCCATATAGCTCTTTATTGTCTCACCAAAGCGAATCGCAAGCTTTTGAGATGTATCAGTGGCAATTCTCTGGGGTGTATCGGGCATAAATGGATTAGGAAGCCTCTTTTTAGATACAGTATCGATGAATTCCTTTGGATCAATAACGCCGGGATCGGTAACAACAGGAAGTCCCTCAACATAGCCAATCTGTGTAATAAGCTTTACAAGATTTTCATCCTTCATCTCATCAGAAATCCTTGTATAGCCAAGAAGGCATCCAAATACTGCAAGTGCTGTATGAAGAGGATTAAGGCATGTAGTAACCTTCATTCGTTCAACATTGTTGACAGTATCCCTGTTTGTAAAGATAACCCCGGCCTTTTCAAGTGCCGGCCTTCCGTTGGGGAAGTCATCTTCTATTACGAGATATTCACTCTCCTCTGCATTAACAAATGGAGCAACATAAGTTTTGAACTTCGTAATAACAGGATCAAGTCCTTCTACGCCATCTTCTAAAAGCATAGCCTTAACACTGTCATCAGGTCTTGGTGTTATCTTATCTATCATAGACCATGGGAAAGATACGTAGTTTCTATCGCTTATATAGTCGACAAATCCGCTATCCACTTTTCCATTATCCGCCCAGGCTTTTGCAAAATCATAGATTGCAGCATAAAGTTTTTCTCCATTATGAGAACAGTTATCTGTGCTGACCATTGCAATCGGAAGTTTACCATTTGAATATCTATGTGCCAAAAGAGCTGCAACCTTGCCTATATAGCTATGTGGCTTTGCAGGGCCATCGTTCATATCGCATACAACCGCATCCATGTAGCTTCCATCCGGTTTTTTAAGATTATATCCTTTCTCTGTTATTGTAAATGTGCAAAGCTTAAGGCTCTTTTGGGCAAATACCTTCTTAAGTCCATCAAACTCTTCTTTTCTTTCAGAATCAAGGATAAAGGATTTGGCAATGGAACCAATCACCTGTTTTTCTACTGTTCCATCAGCCTTCAAAACAGCTAGAATAGACAAATCTTCATAAGTCTTGTAAGCTTTTTCGACTATTTCATAATCAAAGCCTTCTGCGACAACAATTCCGGTGTCCATGAGACCTTGTTCGATAAGCTTTTGAGCAAGGACAGCATGAAAGGCGCGAAAAATATTTCCGGCGCCAAAGTGCACCCATTCGGGATTTTCTTTTGTATTTTCTATTATTTTTTCCCTATCATATGAAGGAAGATGATAGCCTTTTGATTCCCAGGCCTTTATGTCTTTGATTCCGTCAACTGTAAGTTTCATAATTGCCTCTTTTCTAACTTTCGTTTTGAGATTATTTCAAAAGATTTACTTATGAGCCTTGTCTATTGCTTCCCAAAGTCCTTGTATATAGCACGCTCCAAGAGCTCTGTCAAAAAGGCCATATCCGGGCATTGCCTTTTCGCCCCATATCATACGGCCATGGTCGGGGCGAATCGGACCATCAAAACCAGTTTCATACAAAGCTTTGACTATCTCATACATATCAAAGCTTCCATCAGATGAAAGGTGGCATGCTTCCTCAAAATCATATGGACCAAGTGGGATTTTTTCTCCTGCCCAGCTTGTAACACTACTTCCGTCCTCATGGCAGAAGGTATTAAATTTAAGGTTCCTTACATGTGCAAAGTGAATGCGTCCCTTGAGGTTTCTGATCATCATAGGAAGATCATTCTCCGGATTTGTTCCATATGAACCTGAGCAGAAGGTAACACCGTTGTGTACGTCGTCAACAGCTTTCATCATGCGCTGAATATTCTTTTCATTATTGATGATTCGAGGAAGACCGAATACGTTCCATGCAGGATCATCAGGGTGAATAGCCATCTTTATGTCGTACTTGTTGCAAACAGGCATTATTGCTTTCAGAAAATATACAAGATTTTCAAAGAGCTTTTCTTCATCAACATCCTTGTACATCTCGAACAATTCCTTGACATGCGCCATTCTTTCAGGTTCCCATCCGGGCATTACAGTTCCGTTCATGTCACCTTTTATCGATGAGAACATTTCTTCCGGATTTATCGCATCTACAGCCTTTTGGTTATACGCAAGAACCGTTGAACCATCAGCTCTTTTTCTGGCGAGTTCTGTTCTGGTCCAATCAAACACAGGCATGAAATTGTAACATACCATGTGTATATCCTCTTTACCAAGATTCTCAAGAGTCTTAATGTAATTGTCGATATGCTCATCGCGCTTGCCATTTCCTATTTTGATATCATCAGATATGTTTACCGATTCGATACCCGAAATGTGCATATCCTCTTTGGCAACATCTGCTTTTAGCTTTTTGATTTCATCCAAAGTCCAAAGCTCGCCTGCTGCCTTATCATATAATGTTGTTATAACTCCCTTAACTCCCGGAATCTGCCTGATCTGCCAAAGCCCTACAGTATCAAATTCCTTACCATACCAGCGAAGTGTCATTTCCATAATACAGAATCTCCTTACAATTTAAGATAATGCTATATTTATTGCTTTAATTATTGCTTTAATTATTGTTTTAATTATTGCTTTAATTATTGTTTTAATTATTGCTTTATCAAAACTCTGTTACTGTGAAATAGAATATTACTTTACTTCCCACTTTCAAAACTGGCGCCCCTTGCTGTTATGCAATTGCAGATTTTTTATAAAGTGAGAAATTTGAGTTTCTTTATCTAAAGTATATTTTCCGATTTTTGAATTCAAAATTCCATTGATAAAAAGGTTGCATACATTGCAAAAATGGTTTTAAAATTATACCAAGTTATTAAACGAGGTCTATATATGAGAAAAGAACTAAGAAGCGACTTCACCACAAGGCAGACCATGCTATCAGACTCCTTCGAGCTTTATTATTACAGTGATGTAACAATAAAGCCTGTTGACATGCATTCACACAGCTATTACGAATTCTATATATTTCTGGAAGGCGATGTAGATATGCAAATTGAAAATGTAGATAATATCGCCTATAATGCATCTACAAGTGCCTCATCTTCCAATAATACTGATAATACATCAAGTAGCGCCACGTCTTCCGATAATACTGTTAAATTATCCCAAAGTGCCTCATCATCCAACAATAATGTTAATTTATCCCCAAGTGCCTCATCATCCAATAATTTATTACAATTCTCCCTTACAAAAGGTGATGTTATCGTCTTCCCACCAGGAATAAGACACCATGCAATAAAAAGGTCCTGTGCAAGTTCCGCAAAAAATAGTCCATCCCTTCAAGTTCCATACCGGCGCTTCGTATTCTGGATAAGCGAAAAATATTTAAAAGAGCTAATAAATATATCTTCCGACTATTCCTATCTCACAAATGAAGCCTTGAAGCATAACTATATCCACCATCTTGAGCCGGCTCTTTTGGGTGAGGTTTTGTCGCGCGCAATTACAGTTCTTGAAGAGATTAACAATTTGCACTACGGTCATGATTCTTTTCTTAGACTATATTCATCCGAACTTTTTCTCACACTTACAAGATACGTCTACGAATCTGAACATAAGATAAAAGTTAACGATAGTACAAATATGATGGGGCAACTATTAACCTATATCGACGAACACCTGACCGATACCCTGTCCCTTGATATTCTTGCAGACAATTTCTATGTCAGTAAGTCCTATATCGTGCATGAATTCAAGAATAGGCTCGGACTTTCCGTCCACCGCTATATCATCAAAAAGCGCCTCGCCGGTTGCCGTGACTTAATGCTAAGCGGCACGCCAATTAGCGAAGCGTATATTACTTATGGTTTTAATGACTATTCCAATTTCTACAAGGCCTTCCGAAAAGAGTACGGATATTCACCAAGAGAATACGTTGACATCCATACAATGCCCGGACTAAATCAGTAACTACCATCTATTTCGCGGAGGACGCCTCACTAGCTATCCTTTGCTTTTAATCATAGACAAGGCGCCATACAATATAGAATCATCTCCAAGAGCTGCTTTTTTTAGATCAACGGTAGTTCTTATTGAAGGCATACAGTATCTGTCAACTTCTGCCAGTATCTTCTCCATAAAGATATCTCCGACAGCCTCCATCACACCGCCGCCGTAGACTATAATATCAGGACTTATTGTATTGATCATATTGCCGGATGCTATTGCAAGATAGTGACATGCTCTGTCGACAGCTTCCATTGCAACCTTATCCTCTTTTTCTAAAGCCTTCTTTAGTATCTTACTCTTAAATACGCCTTCAAAAACAGCATCAGCCATCTCGCTCTTCCTGCCTCTTGATACCTGCTGCCTTATATAAGCTGACATACCCTGCTTACTTGAAAAAGCTTCAAGACAACCTCGCTGACCGCAGTTACAAAGAGGACCTTCCGGATTTAGGATCATATGTCCATATTCTGCTGCCTTAAATTCATTACCCGTAAAAAGTTCGCCATTTAAGATAAGACCTCCACCCATTCCGGTTCCTACGAAGAACCCTGCGACATTCTTGTAGCCCTTGGCGGCGCCGTATTTGAATTCGCCCAGAACGCCAACATTTACATCATTGCCAATATAAAAAGGGACACCGAATTTCTTCTTTATAGGCGACTTAATATCGTAGTTCTTCCAAGGAAGATTTGGGGAAAATAATATCACTCCGTCTTTTTGATTGATTACACCGGGGGCGCCTGCAGCTATAGCATTTATATCTTTTTTATCAATACCAGACTCTTTGATAAGTTCATCCACAACGCTTATTATTACTTCTTCTACATTGCCGGTGCTATCTCCGCCTTCTTTGGTCTTTTTCTTAAGCTTATAGGTAATCTTTTCTTTTTGATCAAATATAGCACCAAGAATCTTGGTTCCGCCTATATCAAGACAAATGTTGTATTTATCACCCATTTAAGACCCTCCTGCACAATCATCTAATATTTAGTACTGGTCATTTCTGTTAAGTGTTTCTTCACTTTCAAGAACATAGCTAAGAGTTGATACAATCGTCATATCCGGTCCTTTTCCAATAGAATTAGTCTGTACGATTGGAGTAATTCTGTGAACCTTAAATGCAGGATCCTTTTTGACAGGGTCTGTCATCTTAATCATGATATATTCATTAAGTTCACGCTCTGTTGTAAAGGTCTGAGATTTTACTAAAATCATATCCACCCCACTTTCTGCGCATTATCCTGCGCTCAAACGCTTAGTGTTGCCTTTCTTTTATTTGATTAAATATAAATGAACCGGTACTCTAGTAATAAACGTAATACGTCACAATCAAAACCATCATGTAATCATGATATGAAGTCGATCACCACCTCTGGATTTTTTGAACCTTATATGACACATTGCCTTTTTGATATCACCTGTAGAATCAACAAAATTAAGAGACATCTTAATTATCTGACCCGAATAATTATCAAAGCCGTTATTAATGGCATCTGCTACCATCTTACGGTCTTCATCACTAATTATATTAAGGAAGGATCCACCATAAATTGAATGTAGATTTGCCGCACTTCTGCATTTAAAAAACGAGGTGAAATTTTCATTCATAAGAAGAAATGAAATTTTATCGTCATATCCGCATATAGCAAAAGCTCCCGGCATTGTCTCAAGAAGTTCCTGTGTTGTAAGCTCAATTTGAGAAATTTTTATTTCCTCTTCACCTGCTGTATAAATATTAAATCTATTTTTTCCACCATGTTTTGATGCATACATGGCTTTGTCAGCCTTCTCATAAAGTTCATGATAGCCCTTTCCATGCTCAGGGAACATCGAATATCCGGCAGACATATTGCAGCTTACTTTTTGACCGTTATAATCAATCGTAACGGGCTGTGCCAAAAGCTTTTCCAGAAACTCATCTGCAAAATCCTTGGATTTATCCGCAAGAAGCCCAAGGAACTCATCGCCACCAAGTCTGCATACAATTCCATAAAGTTCAAAACTATTTTTTAGTTTTTCGGCAACTGCCTTTAGCATTTCATCGCCGCAGATGTGACCATACTTGTCATTAATATTTTTGAAATCATCAAGGTCTATCATAACGATAGCCGATGTACACTCAGGATTCCGGAATATATAATCACGAATCTTTGGCACTGCGCTGTAACGATTTGGCAATCCAGTTAGGAAATCTGTTTCCTGTGCCTTTTTTTCCTTCATTAGTTTGCGATTATACTCGTCGACATCGTATGTTAGAAAATAAGCAAAAAGTTCGCCCGTCTCTTCAGATTTGATTACCTGATACAACGAGTGAAGCCACACCATCTTGCCTTTTGCATAGCTCCTGTATTCGAGGTTTCCAACCTCATTGCCGGCTTCATACTCTTTTATTATATTGTTCCTGTCATAAAACTTTGATGCCGCTTCAACATCCTGAATATCTGTGTGATTATTTATAAAATTCTGGATTATACTTGTATAACTAAGTCCCTCTTTAAACAATTCTTTTTTTATAACGCTATCATCTGCCATATGAATATCCAAAAAGATATCCTGTGTAATATTAGCCTCATAATAAAAGGAAGAATCTAAAAAATCACTATAAGATCTATATCCAAGTATCTTAGAAAATTCTCTACTGGTAAGCCACATAAATACAGGATTTCTTGGAATTCCCTTGACTTTATCATCCATTCCCTGGAGCATTCTAACTCTGTCTATATCCAGGTTTCCAATACATATAAGGAAAAATAGCTTATCATTCACTCTGGCACTTATAATAGAAAATTCCTGCCATCTATACTTATCATTCAAACCCTTTATTCGGAAATAATCCGTAATGTAATCCTTTTTAGTATTATTTATTCTTTCAACAAGAGTGGATTTTTCGACATAGGTTATGAATCTATCCCTGTCTTTTTCGTGAACAAAGTTATTAGCAAAATAATCTTTGAACTTAACGGAATCCTTAATCGATTTATAATACGAATATTCCGAACTGTTAATATAAATGTTATCTATTGTCATGTTCGTAGGATCCATCAGGTCTATTCTGTTAAACTGTGTATAAATAAAACTGAGCATTGCCTGCTGTTTTTCAGAACGCACAGCCTGTTTGTATGCAGACACATTAATGCTTGATAGAAGAAATGCAGACCTATTCCTATAAGTTGTGATATGTCTTACTATAAATGAACAACTTTGACCATTGAGAACATAGTCAACGGGCTCATGATTTTCTGCCGAAATATTTCTTTTTAGAGCATTTAAAAAAATTGAAGGTAATTTTTCAGCACCACTGTTAACGTATTCCTGAGCCATTTCAAGGCTGTCAAAGCCAACACTGTCAAGATGTTTCATATATGCAGGATTACAACTAAGATATACTATCTTATCACCTCTAAGCTCAAGGATAGCCATGGGCATTCCTTCTTTTTCCATGCTATCATCACTTATATCAAGTGGATTTAATGAAAAGAGATTAACTTTACCTATTTTGGTAAAATATTTCCTCATACCGCTTGATTCTCTTTTTACAGGAGATTTTAGGCAGTCGTCAATAGATAAAGGAACGGAATACAAAAAGCCCTGTATATTCTCACATCCTATTTTCTTAAGATAGTCAGCAGCTTTCTTGGATTCAACACCTTCAGCAACGGTTTGTATACCAAGATTTTTGGCCATATTAATTATGGATTGAAGAATAACCCGGGTTTCATGCTTTTCTTCAAAGCCCTTCATGAAGAGCATATCAAGCTTAAGGCAATCAAACTGATAGTCCTTGAGCATATTAAGAGATGAATAACCACTTCCAAAGTCATCCATCCAAACCTGAAAGCCCTGTTCTCTAAATCTTTTGATGTAATTGCCAACCTTAGTAGGGTCTGTTGCAAATATGGTTTCTGTAACTTCCACATGAAACAGACTACTGGGCAGGTCATATTTATCCAGAATACCTTGAACACAATCTACAATATCATCACCAAAAAAATCCTGCTGTGAAAGATTGACAGATACAGGAACTACTGCAATCCCTGCATCCATTTTTTCACGAAGGTCCTTACACACTGTGTCTATTATACTTAAATCAAGTTTCCTTACAAGCTGATATTTCTCTAAAATAGGCACAAAATCTCCGGGAGAGATTCTTCCAACCTCCGGATCCACCCATCTTGCAAGAGCTTCATATCCGCTTATCTCACCTGTAAGCACGCGGATAACAGCCTGATAATAAGGTCTAATATAACCATGTTCTAAAGCTGAATCCAGTTTTTCGATAATATAACGTTCTCTTTGATAATCATCATCTACGCTCTCATCATAGTAGCCGTACATTGTATCATATTTATTTCTGATACTATCGCAGGCTACTTTAGCTCTGTTAAGACATATATGAGCATCAAAATCAGTATCCTTGGGAAGATATATTCCGGCCCTCATCTGAAGATGAGTATCCATCCTGAACGGAAGAAGTTCTTCGCATACACAGGCAATCTTTTCCTCAAGATTAGCTTTATCAGTAAGTACGCCAAAATGATCCGATGCAATCCTCCCACACAGTTCCTGTGGGAAGAAAGCCTCGATTGTGGTTGCAACCGTTCTAAGGCAATCATTGCCTGCAGCGAGACCATATATTTCATTGTAAGATCTGAAATTTTCCAGATTAAAATAGACGAACGCAACATCTTTACGTTCGGTTGGATCATTAAGTACATGTTGAGCCATTGTGATAAAATTGGCGAAATTAGACAGCCCGGTTAGCTCATCGATTGTGTTTCGCAATTCGAAATCACTCACAGACTTATTTTCCTTTCTTATCAAAAAAGGGTTTCCAAATAAGTATATCGGCATTTAGCATGTATAATTTAGAGATACACTTCAAAAGTATCGTCAATTCCTGAAAGTTACACCTTTTTCTTCGTCCATGGAATCAACGATTGCAAGAGATGTTACATCGTATCCTTCGTTTCTTAAGCGCATTCCGCCATCTTGAAATCCCTTTTCTATGGCAATTCCGATACCTGCAACTGTTGCACCTGCCTGATTACAGATATCTATAAGACCATTCATAGCTTTACCTACAGCAAGGAAATCGTCTACCAAAAGAACCGTATCTTCTTTTGAAAGAAATTTTTTTGCAAGTGTTACATCATAATCCCTGTCATAGGTAAAGGAATGAACAACTGATGTATACAAGTCTCCATCAAGGTTTTTGCTTTTTGCTTTCTTGGCAAAAACAACAGGAACGCCAAAATACCTTGCGCACATACAGGCAATAGCAATACCCGACGCTTCAACTGTCAGAACCTTATTAATACCCTTATCCTTATACTTCTCATAGAAAGACTTACCAATCTGATCAAGAAGATTAACATCAAGTTGATGATTTAAAAAGCTGTCTACTTTTAGTATATTACCTGCCCTTACCTGTCCGTCTTTGGCAATGCGTTCTTCCAGAAAATTCATGTCTCATCTCCTATAAAGCTTTATATTTATTTTTCTAATGCCATATTAGTTCATATACGGCTTAACCATAGTTAGAATAAGTTCTCTACTCATTTTAAAATAAGCTTCCATATCAATACCCTCTTTATCGATAAGATATTGAATTGTAAAGCCTTCAAGCATTGATACGTACTGTGCCGGAAGAAGATTTTTCATGTTATCGGGAAGTCTTGGAACATATTTTTCCAAAACATCTCTTATCTCACTTCTCCACAAATCGTATGAATCAGCAAAACGCTGTCTTGTATCATTATCTGTCCTACTCTGAACCCAGAAATCCATTTCAGCGTGATTATATTCCGGGAAATTTCTCAACAGATTTTCTTCATTTTTGGAAAAGACTTCAAGTGCCGATTCAAGTGTATCTTCCGTATTATCACGAAGTTCTTCTCTTAGCTTTGGGAATATATCAAGTATCCTTTTTTGCATAGCTACAAGGATTTCTTCCTTGGTTTTATAATAGTAAAGGACATTTGATTGAAGCATATCTGCTTCTTTTGCTATAAGACTGATTCTTGTACCGCTGATTGTGTGTGATTCAATTACTTTTAGTGTTGCGTCAAGAATTTTTTCTTCGTTATTTTTTTCTATATTTTTCATCTTTAACCTCTTTTGATGAGTCAATTAGGAACCGGCACTAAAAAGCCTGCGCACAAAGATTATTTTGTGAAAGTTCCTTATCTTTCTTCACGGAAATATGATCTACCAAGAGCAGACGGCGGCTGATTCTCTGGCTTGTTTCGTTTACTTGATACAACAAGCACTATGACAGTAACCACATATGGAAGCATCTTTACAAGCTCAGAGCTTGCTCTTGTAAGACCCGGAATATATATATATACAACATATAATGCTCCAAAGACAAGTGAACCCCAAATAGCATTAGTGGGATTCCACAGAGCAAGTATTACAAGTGCAATAGCAAGCCAACCTCTGTCGCCAAAGCCGTTATTGGACCATGTTCCGCGTAGATATTCCATTACAAAGTATAAACCACCAAGGCCTGCAATCATAGCACCAATAATAGTTGACAGATATTTATTTTTGATAACATCTATACCTGCAGCATCAGCAACAGCAGGATCCTCTCCTACTGCAATAAGATTCAATCCCTTTCTGGTTCTTGTAAGGAACCATGTAACGATTAAAGCTATAACGATTGAAAGGTATGTAAGGAAACCATACGAAAACAACAATTTACCTATAATAGGTATATTTCTAAATTGAGCAGGCCACAATGAACCAAATCCCTCAGCTGTATGTGCTACAGATATCTGTCCAACACCACCTGCAAGCTTTGAAAGAGATCCTCCAAAGAAATTACCGAATCCTACACCAAAAGTTGTGAGTGCAAGACCAACAACATTTTGATTCGATCTAAGCGTAACAGTAAGGAAACTGTATATAAGGCCAGCAAGTCCGCTTACAATAAGGGCCGCAAATAGTGCCATAACAACTCCAACTACCTTGGATGGTCTGTCACAACTGTTCTCATATAAAAAGGCGCCCATAAGACCGGATATTCCGCCCATATACATAATACCAGGTATTCCAAGATTAAGGTTGCCGGATTTTTCTGTTAATATTTCGCCTGTTGCTCCATATAAAAGCGGAACAGCCTGTCCAATTGCTGCTACAAGAAATGTCAGAAGAAGTGTCATGCCGCATCCTCCATTGTCTTTTTTACTTTGACTTTATATTTGATAAAAAACTCACATCCAATCAGGAAGAATATAATAATCCCGGTGATGATGTCTGACGCACTCTCATTAAGACCATACTGTGACGCTATCTGAATTGCGCCCTGCTGCATAAAGACAAGAAAAGCTGAAACTACCAGCATCCCAAAAGGATTCAGATTGGCCATCCACGCAACAATAATTGCTGTAAATCCTCTGCCTCCGGCTGTGGATGTGGAAATGGTATGACTTGCTCCGCTTACAATCACAGCGCCTGCAAGCCCGCATATGCCCGAAGATATGATCATTGTACGAATAACTACCTTACTAACTTTAATTCCTGCATAATTTGCAGTATTATGGCTTTCTCCTACCACAGCAATTTCATATCCGTGCTTGGTATACCTCATGTATACAGTCATCAAAACTGTAACAATAAGCACTATTATTATATTAAGAGTATAAGATGATCCAAATATCTCCGGAAACCATCCGCCCTTATTGTCGGCATTTATAATTCCAACAGAATTAGATCCTGATGGTTTCTCCCAGAATACAATAAGGAATGTTATGATCTGCATCGCTATATAATTGAGCATTAGCGTGAAAAGGGATTCATTGGTATTAAATTTGGCCTTAAAAAAAGCAGGCAACACTCCCCAGATAATCCCTGTACATGCAGAAGCAATCATTATCAGGATTATAAGAAGAACATTAGGAAGGCTTCCTTGGTATATCATAAGAGCTGCCGTAGCAGCACCTCCCATCAGAATCTGTCCTTCAGCTCCAAGATTCCAGAATCTTATTTTGAATGCAGGCATGAGACCCACGCTTATGAGAAGAAGTACAACTGTTTCTCTAATCGTAACCCATATACGGCGATTAGAACCTATCGCCCCATCAACTATACCAGAATATACATTAAGTGGATTTTCGCCTGTTATTCCAACTACAACAAACGCACACACTAATAGAGCCAGAATAATTGCAATAAGCCTAATAGCCCATGCTTTCCAGATAGCTATAGAATCCCTCTTCGAAAGATGAAAGGACACTCCTTGTACTATGCCAATATGTGAACCCAACATTAAACTCCTGCCTTTCTAATACCAGTCATATACATACCGATTTCTTCTTTTGATGTGGCTTTTGCATTCACAATACAACTGATTCTACCTTCGCACAGTACCAATATTCTGTCACACAGTTGTAATAGTACGTCAAGATCCTCACCGACACACATTACTGCAACACCCTTTTCCTTTTGCTCATTTAAAAGGTTATAAATTGTATATGATGAAGAAATATCAAGTCCTCTTACAGGATAAGCTACCATTAGAACATTTGGATTAAGTGCTATTTCACGCCCTACAAGTACTTTTTGAACATTTCCTCCTGAAAGTCTTCTTACAGGTGTGTTTATATCAGGCGTAGCAACTTCAAGTCTGTCAACAATCTTCTGCGCAAGCTTTTTTGGAGTTTTTCTATCTGTAAAGAACCTGCTTCTACCTGATCTATAGCTTCTTATCATCATATTACCGGTTAGATCCATTGAGCCTACAAGTCCCATTCCGAGCCTGTCTTCCGGAACGAAGGATAGACTAATCTTAAGATTTTGAATTTCCCTGACACTCTTTTCGGAAAGTTTTTCTACAGGAGCGTTATCGGGCGGATAATAGAGTATTTCGCCACTTTCTATCTTCTGTATTCCGGCGATAGACTCAAGCAGCTCTTTTTGCCCGTTTCCTGAAATACCCGCTATGCCGAGTATCTCACCACTGTTAGCAACAAAAGAAATATCCTTCAGGATTGAAAGACCTTCATTATTGCGGACATTAATGCCTCTAACCTCAATTCTCTTTTCTACCTTTTTAGGAGTAGTTCTGTTAATGTTAAAATTAACTTTTCTTCCTACCATCATTTCAGTAAGAGACTGTGCTGTAGCATCTTTAGTTTCAACGGTGCCGATACATTTACCTTTTCTAAGTACGGCAACTCTGTCCGATATCTCAAGAACCTCATTAAGCTTATGTGTGATTATGATGATAGACTTTCCAAGCATCTTCATCTTCTTAAGCACAGCAAAAAGACGTTCTGTCTCCTGCGGAGTAAGAACTGCTGTAGGCTCATCAAAAATAAGTATGTCAGCACCTTTGTATAATACTTTGACAATCTCAACTATCTGTTTCTGCGAAACTGACATGTTGTATATTTTCTCTGTGGGAACAAGGTCAAAACCATACTTATCAACAAGCATATCCACTTCAAGATTAACTTTATTCATATCAAGCTTCATTGCACCATCAAGCCCCAATATGATATTCTGGGCTGCAGTAAGTACATCTATAAGCTTAAAATGCTGATGAATCATCCCTATCCCTTGATCATAAGCATCTTTGGGCCCATTAATAGAGACCTCTTTGCCATTAATCAGAATCTGACCTTCATCAGGGTAATATATTCCGGAAAGCATATTCATAAGTGTAGTCTTGCCACTTCCGTTTTCGCCTAGAATAGATAGAATCTCGCCCTTTTTAAGAGCGAGATCTACCTTGTTATTGGCAACTACACTACCAAAGCGTTTGGTAACGCCTCTAAGTTCTATCGCGTAATTATCCATATATGACCTACTTTTATAAGCTTTAGTTGTTAGTTTGCATTTGACACAATTCCGTCAATGATGATATCGAATGCAGGTGCGCTGGCAAGCTCTGATTCATGGAAATATCCATCAGATACATAATCAGCATATCCTGCATAATCTCCACCTTCTGCAATTGCATCTTCCAATGACTTGCCACCTATTGTAAATGTGCTTGTATCAAATACATGAAGACTTCCATCTGCAAGAGCAGCTTCAACTTCTGCAACCTTCTGTGCTGTTCCATCTGCAACTGCACTTTCATTTAAATCTGTGATCGCTACAGCACCGTCGTTATAACCGGCTGTCCAATCTGTAGGCATTGACTCGCCGCCCAGCACTGCCTGTACAGCATATGTATAATATACGCCCCAGTTGTTAGTCGCAGATGTAAGTGCGCAAGTAGGAGCAACTGTTGTCATATCAACATTGTAGCCAACGCACGGAACACCTGCTGCTTCACAAGCTGTAGGAGCGCCTGTTGTATCTGCATGCTGACTCATAAGAACACATCCGTCTGCGATAAGTGATGTAGCAACTTCGCTCTCGGCTGTCATATCAGCCCAGCTGTTAGTATACTGAACTTCCATTGTTGCTGTTTCGCATACAGACTTAACACCAAGATAAAAGGATGTAAATCCCGATATAACCTCTGCATAAGGATAAGCACCAACATAACCAACCTTAGCCTCATCTGCTGTTATGTCGCCGTTTTCAATCATCTCATTAAGTTTGAGACCTGCAACGACACCTGATACATATCTTGCCTCATATATGTTGTCAAAATAGTTATGGAAATTAGAAAGACCTGATGTTGCAGCCTGATATCCAGTAGCATGGCAGAATTCAACGTCAGGATATTCTGCAGCAACCTGCATAAGATAAGATTCATGACCAAAGCTTGTAGCAAATACTATATTGCAGCCTTGATCTACCATATCCTCTGCTGCATCTGTACAAGACTCATCTTCCGGAACCAAAGTCTTCTCGATTATCTGATCATCGGAAATTCCGAGAGCTTCCTGCATCTGATCGATGCCTTCCATGTGAGCAGCTGTATAGCCTTCATTCTCATCACCGATATAAATAACACCGATCTTAATGTCCGAAACACTGATTGTGCTGCCTTCATCCGTGTTTGCAAGTGCTGTCGAATCAGTATCCTCAGAACCTGCCGCGCTGTTTGCAGATCCGCAGCCCACAAGCATTGACATGCATGTAGTAGCTGCAAGCAAAACTCCTAAAATCTTCTTTTTCATAGTGGTCTCCCTTTCCTTTATACCATTTATAGTTACTGTTTGTAGTCTATTTACAGTAACCTTTGTACTAATGCCACAGCTGGCCTCCCTAAATTCAAAATCGAATTCCGCAAGGAATTCGATTCATCTATGAGGTAATCAGTACTCATACAATATAAAGTTAATGACATCCATTGTCAATCATTTTTTGAATGAATGTTCAAACAAATTTCAAAGACATTTAATCCACTTTTTTATTAATTTTGAACATATGGTCAACAAAAATCCACCTTTATTAGGTTTTTACTTATATTCTCAAACTTCGCACTTGCTCCAGCAAGGATGCGAGGTGTTTGAGTTATTAAAATCTCATTATTCTCGAAAAAATTTACTCATAGTTCCATAATCAGCGGATGTTTGTTCCATATAAAGTTTTACATCCTTGGGGTTACCTTTTCTCTCAATTCTATTACCTGCAAATACACGTTTCGATACAGAACCTGAGCCAAGTGCCAGAATGCTCTGCGTTTCCTCCATAGTGATTATATTGTACAGGCACATCTTATCAGCTTTCCCATAACCGGTATTTTCAAAATTACCGCTAATATTCTTCTGACGGTAAAGATAATACGGAAAAAGCCCCATAAGCCTTGCACCATTCTCTGCTGTTTTCATCATATAAGAAGTAGTATCCATTCCGGCAAGGCCGTTCTCTGCGACATAATCGTAGAGCCTTGACGCCCTTTTTATTGCAAGAGAATGAACCGTAAGTTCATCAGGTTCAAGCTTTTGTATCTCACCAATCGTATACTTAACATCCTCAAGTTCTTCACCGGGAAGCCCTAATATTATATCCATATTTATATGATCAAAGCCTGCTTCTCTTGCCATACAAAAAGCATCTATAGTATCCTGAACGCTGTGATGACGTCCAATTAGTTCAAGTGTTCTATCACGCATCGTCTGAGGATTTACAGATATCCTTGTCACACCGCCTTTTTTCATGACTTTAAGCTTTTCTATAGTTATTGAATCAGGTCTTCCCGATTCTACAGTGAATTCTCTAAGAAAAGATATATCATAAGCTTCCACTATCCATGCTATAAGCTTTTCAAGTTGGTATGGTTCAAGGGTCGTAGGCGTTCCTCCGCCTATGTATATACTATCAAGACGTTTGCCTTTAAAAAAAGGCGCTGTTTCATCTATTTCTTTTTTGATACAGTCAAGATATTCATCTACCTTATCCTTCCATAGTCCGATAGGCGATGACATAAACGAGCAATAAGCGCATCTTGTGGGGCAAAATGGTATATTTACATAAAGGCTATATCCATTACCATCAGTTGTGCCTTCAAGAAGCTTTTTTTCTCTATGCGCTATTTCGATACTTAGCTTTGTCTTTTCTTCTGAACATAGATATGTTTTGTCCATATAATCGTTTATTTGGTCATCTGTTTCCAAACAGGTGAGCCTGTGCATTGCAATCTTTACAGGTCTTATACCTGTAAGAGTTCCCCAGGGAAGTGTTTTTCCAGTCTTTTTGGATAACATTTTGTACAAAAGTCGTTTAAGAACATTCTTGGGCGAATCAGTCATATCAGCACTACTTGCTTCTGATTCCTTTATGCAGTTCATCAAAGATGAATTTGTCTTACTTCCATTTTCAAAAAAAGTCGCCTTAATATAGCCTTCATCCCATCCAAGAACAAGGTCAATAGAAAAAATAATATTTGCATCTTTTTGAATATTTATGCTGTCTTTTACAAAAACAAGGACATCCTCCTCCGGATAAAAACTCTTGACCAGAGAATGGATGTCGTAAAAGTATTTCTCTTTATCTGTAGTTACGATAATCATATAAACTCCGATGGATCATAAAACTTCTATCTTACAAATAGGTATCAGCTTCTTTACTCAAACTTCGCACTTGCCAGCCTGGCAAGTGCGAAGTTTGAGTTCTTTACCTAATAAAAGGATTATAAAGCCTTTCATCAGCTATTGTTGTCACAGCGCCGTGACCGGGATAAACGATTGTATCATCCGGAAGACACATAAGTCTGTTTTTTACAGATTCTACCAATGTAGAAGAACTTCCTCCGGGAAAATCTGTTCTTCCAACAGAGCCTTCAAACAGGGTATCACCGCTAATAAGAATATGCTCATCATCAAAGCTGTAGCAACATGAACCCTTAGTATGTCCGGGAGTGCCTATCAGCCTTAATTTAAGCCCTGCTACTTCTATTTGTTCTTCATCTCTTAAAAGTTTATCCGGCTTAATAGTTATACTTTTTCTAATAAAATCATACGAAAGATTTAGATCAGGATCTTCACAGATAGGTGCTTCTTTTTCCCAGCACCAAATTGGAGCTTTTGAAAGTTTCCTAAGTTCCTCTGCTCCGCCGATATGATCGAAATGACCATGGGTAAGAAGTATAAGCTCAACTTTCAAATTCTTACCAGACAATTTATCATAGATAAGATCACCCATGTCGGCCGGGTCGAATACGATGCAGGGAATGGGCGTTTGCATATCCTTTGCCTCGCAAATATTCTCCTGACGATATGCATAATAGCAATTAGTTGCAACAGGTCCAAGTGTCATTGAACCTATTGTTATATCACGGTTCATATTAGTCCTCGTCATCTGCCGGTGATTGATTATACTCATGAAAGTAATTAGCAGCCGGCTTATATTAAAGTCAATGTTCGTTCATCTGTTATGTTACCAAAGTGTTGGCAATTATTTAAGTCAATGATTATAACAGATGCCAAATATACTATCAGCCGGTGCTTCGCTCAATATCAATTACACTGTCAATCTGTCTTAGCTTATCAATAACGGTTGATAATTCTTCTCTGCTTGATACCTGAAATGATGTATCCATGGTAGCAAGACCCTGTTTACTGGTTCTGGTATTAAGTGAGAGTATACTTATGTTGTTCTCTGTCAGCACTCTTGATACGTCAGCAAGTAGACCTCGTCTGTCATTGGCGAAAATCTTTATATCAGCAGCATACTTCTCAGCGCCGATAATTCCATCACTCTCCCAACGAGCTTCGATGAGTCTGCTCTTGTCTTCCATTGTCATCTCTGCAACATTAATACAATCACGTCTATGGATAGACACGCCTCTTCCTCTTGTAACAAATCCTACAATATCATCGCCCGGAACAGGATTACAACATCTTGAGAATCTTACAGCAACATCATGAACACCCTTTACAATTATGGCATTACCGCTTCCGTTTATTCTGGCAGGCGCATTTGATATATTAGCAGCTGCCAAAACCTCCTCATCTGTGAGATTCTTCTTGTGATCTTTCTCATATAATTCACAGAGCTTATTAACAATGCCGCCTTCTTTTAATGCTCCAAGGCCAACAGCAGCCAGTACAGCATCCCAATCATGGAAGCCGTATTTGTGAACTATTATATTGATATACTCCGGCTTGGTTATATCAGAAAGCTCAATGCTCTTTGCTTTACAATAATCAGCAATAAGTTCCTTGCCATGACTGACGTTTTCATCCTTTTGCTGGGAACGAAACCATTGATTGATCTTGTTTTTGGTAGATGTGGATTTGGCAATTGCAAGCCAATCACGGGATGGTCCTTTGGAATTCTGAGAGGTCAGGATTTCAACTCTATCACCGTTTTGTATTACATAATCAATAGGAACAAGCTTACCATTAACCTTGGCACCGATCATCTTGTTGCCGACAGCAGAATGTATACTGTACGCAAAGTCAATTGGCGTAGAACCGTTCTGAAGATTCTTGACATCCCCCTGCGGAGTGAAACAATATACATCTTCAGAAAAAAGATTCAAATCGCTCTTAAGCAGGTTCATGAACTCTCTATTATCGCTCATGTCTCTCTGCCATTCAAGAATCTGCCGAAGCCAGACGAGCTTCTCTTCTTCCTGAGTTTCAATTTTCTTGCCATCTGATGCTTCTTTATACTTCCAGTGGGCAGCAATACCGTATTCAGCAGCTCTATGCATATCATAGGTTCTTATCTGAATTTCGAAGGGAGCGCCACTTGGACCTATAAGCGTTGTATGAAGCGATTGGTACATATTTACCTTGGGCATTGCTATATAGTCTTTGAAACGCCCGGGGATGGGTTTATACATCTCATGAATAATGCCAAGAGCCGCATAGCAATCCTTGACAGATTCGACAATTATTCTGACTGCAAACAAATCATAGATTTGATCAAGGGTCTTGCCTTGATTATGCATCTTTTTGTATATGCTGAAAAAGTGTTTGACTCTTCCATTGACTTCGCCCTTAATGCCGGCATCTTTGATAGCCTTTTCTACATCCTTGGCGATTTTTTCAACATAAGCTTCTCGTTCTTCTTTTTTCTCGGAAACTTTTTCTTTTAGATCCTTGTATACTTCAGGTTTGAGATACTTAAGAGACAGATCATCAAGCTCAACTTTAATCTTACTAATTCCAAGACGACCGGCTATAGGAGAATATATATCAAGTGTCTCCTGAGCTATTCTATGCTGTTTCTGCGGCGGCATGTGCGCAAGTGTACGCATGTTGTGAAGCCTGTCGGCAAGCTTTATGAGGATAACCCTGATATCCTTGGCCATAGCAAGGAACATCTTTCGAAGGTTCTCAGCCTGCATTTCAAGCTGTTCTGCCGTCTTGTCTTTGTAATCAGCAGGTAGTTGCAGACTCTGCAATTTGGTAACACCGTCAACCAAAAGAGCAACATCTGAGCCAAACTGCTCCTCAATCTCATCCTTAGTAAGAATGGTATCCTCAACAACATCATGAAGAAGCCCCGCTGCGATTGTCTCCTTATCCAGCTCAAGATCTGCCAGAATAATAGCAACACACAGCGGATGAATAATATATGGCTCACCGGATTTGCGAAGCTGGTCTTTGTGCGCTTCGCGCGCAGTATTATAAGCCTTCTCAATCATTGTGATATCATCTGATGGATGATATTTCTGCACTCTTGTAATCAGGCCATTATAGAGTTTCTCCGGTGGTTGGAACTCTTCAATCGATTCAATTTTCCCGTCATCAAATCTTTCTTCTAACATTTTCCCTCTTGTCACAATCTATTAGTTTTTAGAAAAATGTGTATAACCCCAAAAATCATTTCTATTACTTAAACTTCCCACTTGCCAAAACAGCGCTCCCCACCTTACTGCTATGCAGGTGCAGACAGCTTGGAAAGTGAGCAGTTTGATCATATTATTTGATTGACATTTAGTCGTCTTTATATATACTTATATACCTTCATATGTCCTTGTATATATTCATGTGTCCTTGTCTATATTTATGTGTCTTTATATGTCTTTATATGTCTTTATATGTCTTTATATGTCTTTATATGTCT
>ERZ842401.690-NODE-690-length-49545-cov-3.822914_pt1 | contig 49545 bp, 38 predicted proteins | sample MGYA00521270_ERZ842401 | MGnify/ENA primary metagenome ERZ842401 (study PRJEB31892, sample SAMEA3878208) | bioreactor metagenome | biome: Moose rumen | place: Sweden | collected 2011-10 | study: EMG produced TPA metagenomics assembly of the PRJEB12797 data set... | reverse complement strand
TCAACCGCATACGATCCGGCAAAACCTACGGAAAAACAGGCAATCAGCCTGCCAAAGAGCAATGTCCTTCAGTTCTTCCTTGAGGGAGGCACCATCGTTTCTGCACGTCCGTCAGGAACAGAGCCTAAAATCAAATTCTACATCAACACAAAAACAGAGGTAGGCGGCGCAAAGTGCGACGGCTGTCTTGCGGAAACCAAAAAGGAAGCCGCAGCCCTCTGCGATGCCATAACAGCAGACATCAACGCAATTCTCGATGCAGCTGGAAAATAAATTTCTGAAGGACTATCGGCAGATGTTCCGCCTGCTTTCTGCAGGCGGAACATTCGTCGCCTTCGACACGGAAACGACAGGGCTTAGCTGTGAGAGCTGCCGCATCATAGAAATTGGCGCGGTAAAGTTCTCGGCTGCCGGCGTTTCCGAACGCTTCAACACACTCATAAATCCAAAACAGCACATTCCGAGCGAATGCACGAGCATTCACCACATCACTGACGACATGGTACGTGACAAGCCGGAGATGAAGGAAATTCTTCCCGCATTCATAAATTTTCTAAATGATTCAATCATCGTTGCGCACAACGCGCAGTTTGACTTGCGCTTTTTACGGGCGGAATGCGAGCGGAACGGATTTTCACCGGTTAAAAATGATGTCATAGACACGCTTCAGTTTGCACGATGGGCATTCCCGGAACAGAAGCATTTCAAACAGACCTTGCTTGCCGAACAATTCGGACTCAAAATAAAAGAGGCGCATCGTGCTTACGATGACGCCTTTATCTGCGGAAATATTTTCCTTCACCTTATAAAATGCTCTGCTGAGCGGCAGAAGTTTGCGCTCGCCTAGCCGCGCGGAGCCTTTGCCGGATCAATCGGAGTTCCGTTCTGGAATACCATGAATTTTATGCTCGACTCAGAGCCGCTTCCTGTCTTTCCAAGCTCGCTTCCTGCAATGACGTACTCGCCCTTCTTTGCCGACACGGAGCCAAGACCGGTATACGAATAGATAAGCCCTGTCTTTGACTGAACGAACACGACCTCGCCAAAGCCGCGGTATACGCCAGTGTACATGACCGTTCCCTCGCGGACGCATTTTACCGTCTCACTGTCCTTGCCGCTCAGTTGAACGCCACTGACCTTGCCGTTGATGTTGCGCACAACAGGATTTGCAATTGGCCATACGACGGAACCAGCAGGAAGCGCCTTTTCCGAAGCAGAAGCCTTTCCGTTCTGGGCAGAGGAAGCGGTTTTCGTAACAGTCTTAGCGTTCTCGCTTGCCGCAGTATCATTCTTTGCAGACGCAACGGCGGGAACGCTTATCTTTTGCCCAACCTTAATCGTCGCATTCGTGTCAAGATTGTTCATCGCAAGCAGCTCAGGAAGTTTTATGTCGTATTTTCGGGCGATTCCGTACAGCGTGTCGCCCTTCTGAATCACATACGAGGTAACCCGAGTCGTCTTATCTGACGGAGAACCTTGAGAACTTGAGGAAGAGGACAGCACCGCCGCAGTACGGATATCCGCCGTAGGCACGATGAGCTTCTGCCCTTCCTTCAGCACATCGCTCTCGCTCAAATTATTGGCGGTGCGAAGCTCTGCGACAGTAATTTCATATCTTCGGCTTATTGAATAGAGCGTGTCGCCCTTTTTCACCACATAAGAGGAATCTGCAAACAAGCCGCACGCAAAAATAACGCCGGCAAAACAGAGACAAAAAGTTAATTTAAAATTCCGAGAGAGTTCCATAAGGTGATTATCGGCAAATTTCCCTGAAAAGATTACCGACATCTATTCCGTTTATGATTTTTCCTTCCGGATAGGCTTCCAGCATTCCCTTTTTTCCGTGGTCGAGATGAGAGGACGTGATGCCGTGCTTTATGGAAATGTCCGCCTCCATGAGTGCCGCAAGATGATCGGCAATGCGCACGGTTTTTCCGTCAATTGGAGAATATCGGTCAGCTGAATACTGCAAATTCAGCAGATTCCAATCAACCTCGCGCACAACGCCGTCATCTGAATCAATGATGCGGTTGGCAAATTCATCGCTGGTAAAGTACATTAGCTCGTCGCGAAAGAACGGTTCCATGAGCGGTTCAAGCTCTTTTTCCACAATCTCATCCTCAATTTTTTTTACGATATTGGGAAGCGCATCCGTCGCCTGTTTTACCGGAGATATGATGTCGCGCGTAACTGCTTCCGGCAAATCGTGAAACAAGCCGGTAAAAAAGTTATTGATTATGCGCTTTTCGCTCATCGAAACGCCGCAGTCACGGCACAACAGCAGAGTCATGACGGCAACAAAATAGCAATGTCCCAAGACCGTCGTCTTTGGAACGCGTGGTGTCTGATTCCAGCGCACCTGAAAGCGAAGCTGCTCCACCTTCATCATGAATTCAAAGGAACGCTGGCGCGTCATGAGCATCTGAACGCCGGTCAAATCAAGATATTTCTGCAAATCCGCCTGAAGCTCGGTGTAGATTTTTTCTGTACGCTCCGGCTCGTTCACAACGGAAAGCAGTTGCAGCTCCCGCAGGGTGGCAAATTTGTCTGCCGCCGCAAGAATCCGTTCCGCAGCCTGTGTTTTTTGGGGAATGGGAAGAGACTCCGCCTTCTGCCCGATGTAAATCGTAAATTGCGAGAACAATTCGCTGTCGTCTATGAGTGGCTTGTACTGGTTCAGTACCCATTCATTCAGACGGAGATATTCCTGCGTGTATTCCTTTTTGAGCATTGCAAGGACAGGAGCCTTTATGTCGCAGAGCGCGATTTTTTTGAGCAAATCGAACAAAGATGCGTGAATCATCCAATTCCAGTCGACATATACGCCTCTGTTCTCCTCAAATTTTCCGATTATATAGGCAAGCACCATTTTTTCTGCGCCCTTGTCCATCTCAACAAGGTCAAAGGGGCGCACCAAATCTGTCCAGCGCTGAATGGAAAAGCCCTCAAAAATCTTATGGGCAAGATTCTTACTGAACATAGGCTACCTGCTTGAGCCGGATTTCTGGTCAGCGTGCATCTTGTCGTTCCAGACCTCCGCCTTTTTCTTCACTTCCTCTGCATTCACTTTATCACGGAGCGCCACACAGAGCTTATGGCGAGCAAGCAGGAATTTTATACCGTTCCGCATATCGTCAATGCGCCGCGTAGAAAGTTCGTACTTATCGCGATAACCAGAGGCAGAGGAATCCAGCAGCTTTGAGATAAGCCGGATATACAAAACGGTCGTCTCGTAGTCGTCTCCGGACGGGTTGAAATAGGATTTTGCGGCATTCCTCATGTCTATAAAATTCTTCGCGACAGTGGCGTAACGCCCCTTAAGCTCTACAAACGACCATTTCCATTTGCTGTTGTCGCCAAACGCAATCTCAAGCAGATTTATGGCAAGCCCCAGTTTGCGGATAAGGTAAAAGCGGTCAGAGACAGAGGCGTTTTTTATGGCATCATGCTTTTCCGCCAAATCCGCATACGGGACATCGATGTAATTCGTCACCAGCTCTTCAAGATAGATAATCGCCTTGTACAGCATTTTACGCGCATCGTTCAGGGCATCATTATTCTTAACGTCCAGAATTTTAAGGGAAAGATAATTTTCAGCAATGTAAAGGGAGGCAACGTAAATCATATCCTCGGATAGCATAATCTTCCGGTAGGCGGAATCCGGCGCACCGTCATTTATCGTGTTAAGGACATTCTTTTCCTTGCTGAGGACTGCCGTAATCTTTGACTGATACGGCTTTACCGCCTCCGTAAATTCCTGACGGTTCTCATCAGTAACCTTTGCCATTACATTCCTCCTGCCGTGAATTTCTGAAGCATTGTGCGGGCATGCTCAAGCGATGCAGCGGAATCTGCATCACCCGAAAGCATGCGGGCAATCTCAGCAACGCGTTCCTCGCCCTCAATGGGATGCACGTGAGAAGCCGTTCTTCCATCCACAATGCCCTTCTCAATCTTAATCTGATTATCGGCATAAACGGCAATGCTCGCTAGATGCGTGATGCAGAAAATCTGCCTGTCCTTCGCAAGGTTCTTTATGTGGCTGCCCACAGAAACAGCGACCTCACCGCCGATTCCGGTATCAATCTCGTCGAAGACGAGCGTCTGAACTGAATCGTCTCGAGCAAAGATTGTCTTAAGGGCAAGCATCACGCGCGAAAGCTCACCGCCACTCGCAATTTTTGCAAGCGGAAGCAGCTGGCTTCCCTTGTTTGCACTGATAAGAAATTCAATATTATCCATGCCGAACGGACCGCAGCGCTGCTCAACGTCAGTTCCCGGCTTGTCAGAAATGCTCACCGCAAAATTGGCGCCCGCCATGCCAAGCGCAGAAAGAAGCTTCTCCACCTCTGCAGAAAGAAGTCCCGCAGTCTCCTTGCGCTTTTCAGACAGAGCCTTAGCCTCAACATAGACGCGTTTTTCCAGCTCAGCAATCTGCTTACCAAGCTCCTCGCGGTTAGACTCGCCCGCAGAAAGCATCTCAAGCTCCTTCTGCGCGTTCTCATAATAATTAAGAACCTCCTGAAGCGGAGCCGCCTGCGAGGAGGCGTATTTTTTCTTAAGATTATAAATCAGAGAAAGTCTCTCCTGCACCTCCTCAAGATGGGCAGGATCAAACACAAGCTTTCCGGCATAGGCGCTGAATTCCTCGCTTATATCACTCAGCTCATAAAAAACGGATTCCAGTCGTCCGTCCAACTTTGAAAGGCTCTTGTCCAAGCTTGCAGCATGCTGGCTTTCCCTGCAAGTTCGCTTCAGAACGGAAAGCACGGTATTTTCAGAACCGTCAAGCGCACCTCGTATCGCCTCTATGTCTGAATACAGTTTCTCATAGCTGGCAAGTCGGCTCTCCTCCTCCTCAAGCTGCTCGTCCTCGCCATGCTTCAATTTTGCATCCTCAATCTCCTTAACGGCAAAGGAAAGCATGTCTATCCTACGAAGCCGCTCGGAATCCGAGGAATCCAATTTTTTTAGAATCGCACGCTTTTCAACCAGCGCCGCATACAGCGCCGAAAACGCCCTGACGCGCTCCGAGATTCCTGCCCGGGAGTCCAGAAATTTACGATGCTCGGAAACCTTCAGAAGCGACTGGTGCTCGTGCTGCCCATGAATGTCTATCAAAAAGGACGAGAATTCCGTCAAATCGGCTCTGGTAACAGGCGTGTTTCCAATCCATGCGCCGGACTTTCCTGTGTCTTTCAGATAACGCCGAAGAATTATCCTGTCATTCTCAAGCTCAATGCCACGCTCCTCAAGCCAAAGACGCGCCTCTGATGCAGAGGAATCAAGCAAAAATGTTCCTGTTACCGTCGCCTCATGCGCTCCCGCCCGTATCTGCGAAAGTTCCGCCTTTCCACCCAGCAAGAACGAGACGGCTCCAATCAGAATGGATTTTCCGGCACCGGTCTCTCCGCTCAAAACAGTAAAGCCGCGGTTGAATTCTATGGAAACAAAATCAATTATCGCAAAATCTTTTATCGAAAGCTCTTCAAGCATGTGGACCTCCTGCCCAATTCAGTTTTGACTGCAAGGCTTCATAGAATTTTTCCGCCGTGCAACCCACAAGCCGAACCTTTTCAGGTATCTGGCGGATTTTTATGCAGTCGCCGGTATGCAGTGCAATCGGCCTTTGTCCGTCCACCGTCAGAATCGACTCATGCTCGCGGGACGGAAGCACCGTAAGCTCAACCTCTCCCTTTGGACTAAGGACGAGCGGGCGGCTTGAAAGGGAGAAGGAATTCACCGGCGTAAGCAAAAGCGAATCCAGTTCAGGGTCGATGATTGGACCGCCCGCCGAGGACGAATAGGCAGTTGAGCCTGTTGGCGTGCTTACGATAATGCCGTCTGACTTGAATTTTCCAAGGCTCACATAATTGAACGCCACGTCAAGCAATATAGTCCGGGCGGCAGTCCTTGCGCTGACCACAATATCGTTCAGAGCACAGCCTGAAAAAGAGGCCTTTCCGTCAACACCGGAAACAACGACCGCCTGAAGCAAGCTCCGCTTTACGACTGATGATTTTCCGCCCAAAAAACGCTCCAGTTCAGCCTGCCATTCAGACACCTGAACACTCGCGATGAAGCCGAATTCCCCAAGATTCACCGGAAACACAGGAATTCCGCTCTTCGCGCAGCCTCGTGCGGCAAACAGAACGGTTCCATCGCCACCAAGCGTTATGACAAAATCATAGCCTTCAAAAGGGTTCTCGGCAGAAAAACCGTCGAAGCAATACAAGCAGGCGGCAATATTCCTTGACTTCAGAAAATCAGAAATCAAATTTCCTAATGCCTGCGATTCCTTCTTGTGAGTATTGATAACAATTAAACACTTTTTCATTTATTATGGTAAAGTACCCAACACTTTTACAATTTTTGAAACCTGATTGTGAGAAAGCCTCGGATACAATGGGAACAACGCACAGCGAAGATACAAGGACTTTGCCTTTATGCATCGGGAAGAAAGCTCCTCCTCCTTAAGTGCGATGACAGAATCCTCGTACGCGCTCTGAATCTCAATTTCCTTCTTTGCCGTATATTGCTTCACATCCTTAAAGGCGCTGGAAAGCACCAGCGGAAAGCAGCACATCGTAGACGTATAATCAAGATTCTCCTCTCCTTCTACCTCAGAAGCCGAATCAACGCCCTGAGAAGCAGTGGCAGAACCACGTACAAACATCTTATGCCTTCCTGACATGCAGGTACGCTGATACAACGCGAACATACGCTTCCGCAGAATCTCGTTGTGCTTGAATTCCTTAAGCTGAACCCATCCGAGCGCACAATTTATGTCCGGAAGAAGCTCCGTACGTGCAATGTCATCCGTAAATTTCTTAAGGACAATCCATTCCCTGCGGTTCGGTGCCATGATAACGGCTCCACCACCAGCAGTAATAACATCGTGCTCCTCCAGCGTAAGAATCGTATACACGCCGAACGAACCGGCTTTTTTTCCTGGAAGCGGATTCCCATTCTCATCGGTCTGTGGCACAAGCGCACCAGCAGATTTTGAGACATCCTCAATCACCGGAATTCCTAACTGAACCAACGACTCAACATCAGGCACAATTCCCATGGACTCATGAAGCAACAGAAGGCGACCGCCCTCCGCAATTCCATTCTGAACGATTTCAGGCGTAACAAGTCCCGTTGATTCCTCAACGTCGAGTACAAGCGGCGTATAACCCAAATCCTCCACAGCCTGAAAGTGCCATGCAGGCGCAAGCGCGGAAATCATAATGGGCTGCCCTGACGCAAAATCCAATGAGCGCAAGGCATATTTCAACGCGGAAGCCGGACTACGGAGCGCAACAGCACCATCACAACCAAAAAATTCCTTAATTTGCTGGATAAAACGCGTGTTCAACTCGCCTGGCCCGATTTTTTCATCGACCATGCAGGTCAGCACCGCATCCATTTCTTTGCGTCTAATAGTCGTACTGTAAGTCTGTATCATCGTTTGTTGCTGACAAGAATTTTCTGCATTTCTTTTGGATCAAAAAGCTTCACAATATCAAGCATGATAAGGAATCCCTCGTCGTTATTCCGCACCACGCCCTGAATATATTCGCTTCCGATTCCACCCATCATTTTAGGCGGCTCCTGGACATCAGCGACATCCACAGAAACAACGCGGGAAACCCGGTCGATGATAATACCGATTTGATTTCCGTCAATATTCAGAATAATAAATCCGCTTTCCAATTCATCCAATTCTTCTCCACCATTTGAAAAATTGATGTGAAAACGTCTATGCAAATCAATAATCGGAATAATATCACCACGAAGGTTCAAAATTCCAACCATATAATACGGAGCATTCGGAATCGGTCTGATAGGCTGTATCTTTACGATTTCCTTAACAGACATAATGTCAACTCCATACAACTCGTCTCCAAGACGAAACGTTACCATTTGAATCTGAGAATCACCTGTAGCCATAATTACCCCTTAAGTTTAAGAATACACTGAAAATCAGACTTTTGCAATGAAAACCTTATCTGTCTACAGAAAACAATGTTGCCGCATATACTTTCTCAACACCAGCATTTTTCAACACAGCCGCGCACCCTTCCAGCGTAGCGCCGGTGGTAAGCACGTCATCAACAAGACACACCCTCTCAGGAAGCCTCCCCACTTTTTTTCCTAAGCGATAACTTTTGCCAATCGTATCAAGCCGACCTCTTCTGCTAAGCGATTTTTGCTCCACAGACGAAGACCGCCGCAAAAGCCTGCATACAGAAAAACCGTACGTGCATTCCAAGAACATGGCAAGTTCCTCAACCTGATCCCAACCGACGCGGCGGATTTTTCCCGGACGCGGAGGAACAGGCACCACAATCAGTTTGCGGAACTCTTCGGAGCGCCCGGAAGTGCAGGAACTCAAGGTCAACGCCGCAATCTGCCGAATCCGTTCACTCATAAGACGCGCAAAGAACGGCGAGAACGAGCGTTCCCCGCCAAGTTTCCAGCGGCATAAGACCTCTGTATTCCACAAACGATAGGAAAAGAGCGGAAACACTCCGTCAAGCGCAGAAATACCGTCCAATTCCCTGCATTCCAGACACAGCCCAGCTTCAGAAATCAGCTGCTTTCCGCACCGGCGGCAGAGGCTTCCGTCATGTTTTCCTACAGAAAAATAACGAGCTCTGCACGGCGCGCACAATGGCAATGCCCCTGCTGCACCCCCGCATACAAGGCAGGAGCTTTCAGAAAAAACAAGGGAAAAACAATTCCGCGCATACTTCAGAAATTCCTGCTTTGCATTGAACATCATCTTTTTCATACTTAGTTAACGCAAAAAACGGACGGAAAATGCAATCTCGGAGAAAAAAATATATTTTTTTTGAATTTTATCTGCCAGACAACGTTTTTTTCCAGCGAGCAATGGTTTGAAGCGCAGAAAGCGGCGTCATGGAATCCGGGTCGCAGGAAAGAATCTCGTCAAGAATAATCTCCTCGTCGCTGAAAAGCCCTGGCGCTACAGGAGTCTTTGCTGGCGCAGAGCGTTCCATATCCGTCTCATGCTGAAGCTTTGATATGACAGCCTCTGTTTCAGCCGCCGCCTGAAGATTCTGAAGAATCCTTCCCGCCCGCTCAATGACCGGCTCCGGAATTCCTGCGAGACGCGCAACATGAATGCCAAAGGAATTCTCGCTCGCCCCCTCCTTTACACGACGCAGGAACGTTATGGTTTCCCCCTGCTGCAGCACGTCCATGCACAAAAGAACAAGAGACGCATGCTCAAGTCGGGTAAGTTCATGATAGTGCGTCGCAAAAAGCGTGCGGCAGCGCATCTGGTCAAGCAGATACTCGCTCACAGCCCATGCAATGGAAAGTCCGTCCTCGGTGGACGTACCGCGACCAACCTCATCCATTATGACAAGGGATTTTTGCGTGGCAAAGCGCAGGATATGAGCTGTCTCCGTCATCTCAACAAGGAACGTGGACTCGCCCCGTGCAAGATTGTCGCTCGCCCCCACGCGGCAAAAAATCTTGTCGACTATGCCGATTTTTGCATAAGACGCTGGAACGAAGGAGCCTGTCTGTGCAAGAAGCACGATGAGCGCATTCTGACGAAGATAGGTCGATTTTCCAGCCATATTGGGACCGGTTATGAGCGCGAACGACGGTGCGCCAGCAGAAGCGCTTTCCAAGTTCAGGTCATTCGGAACGAATTCCCCGAACGGAAGGTGCAGCTCAACCACCGGATGCCGTCCCTTCTGAATGTCAAGCGAACCAGAATCATCGATGACCGGTTTTACCCAGTCTCTTAACAGCGCCGTCTCAGCAAACGAGGCAGACGCGTCAGTAAGCGCTATGTCCTCGGCAGTGCGCATAAGATATGGTACGAACTGGTGCAGAGAGCTACGAAGCGCCACAAAAAGGTCGCGCTCAAGCTCTAGTATTCGCGTTCCGGCCTCGTTCAGCTCGTGTTCCAGCTCCTGCAAGCGAGGCGTCGTATAGCGGTCGCCGTTTACAAGAGCGCGACGCATGATGAAATTCTCAGGCACGCGGTCAAGCTTTCCGCGGCTTACCTCTATAAAATAGCCGAATGCATTCGTATACTTTATCTTGAGCGTCTGAATTCCGGTCTTTTCGCGCTCCTCAAGCTCATATTCAGAAAGGATACGGTCAAAATTGTCGTGCACATCTCGCCAATGGTCCAGATCCTTTGACCAACCGCTTTTTATAATCCGACCTTCGGTAAGTGCCGTCGCAGGGTTATCGTCAATCGCCCGAGAAATCATATCGATAATCTCAACGGCACTCTCGTCCCCAGCAAAATCAAATTCAAAGTCAGAAAGGGAATTCTTAACGGAAAGCCACGCACTCAGGCTTGACTGCAACGCCTTCAAATCTTTTGCATGTGCCCTGTCCATCGCAATACGACCGGCAAGCCGCTCGATATCCAGAACGGAAGAAAGAGTCTGCTGCACCGCCTCTAGGACGGCACGGTTCTGCACAAAATAGCCCACATAACCCTGCCGAGTCCGAATCTGAGCGGCATCCGTCAGCGGAAAAAGCAGGCACTGGCGCACGCGTCGACTTCCCATGGCGGTACGCGCGTTGCTCACGCATTCAAGCAACGTATACTGCGTGCCGCCGTCGCGCAGGTTCGAGACAATCTCCAGATTGCGGCGGCTGGAATCGTCAATGATAAGATATTGGCTGTCCTTGTAGACACGAATTCCATTTACATGCGGAACCACGGAATTAGTCGTTTTCTCAAGATAATCAATAAGAAAGCCGGCCGGCGGCACTTCGGGCGAATTCTCATCAAGAGAGAAGCCCTGAAGAGACTTGGTCTTAAACTGCGAAGTAAGACGGCGGAATGAAAGCTCTGCATTGAAATCCCAGTCCGGGTAATAGGAAACGGACATATCCGGATACGAAGCGAGAATATCCTGGATGTCGGTATTGCCCTTGAGCGACTGCGGAAGCAAAAGCTCCCGGGGAAGCGAGCGCCCCAGTTCCTTAGAAAAATGCTCCTCCATTCTGGACGCATGCCATGAAGTTGCAGAAAACGCCGCCGTCGTAACATCGATGAAGGCATAGCCCGCCATTCCGTGTGATACAGAAAGCGCAGCAAGAAAATTGTTGGCGTTTCCCTCAAGATATTCGGACTCAACTGCGGTTCCCGGTGTGATAATCTCAACGACCTTGCGCTCCGTAAGCCCCTTTGCCTTTGGGTCGCCAATCTGCTCGCAGATGACGATTTTTTTGCCAAGCCGCAAAAGCCGCGCTATATAAATTTTTGCCGCATGATAGGGAATGCCGCACATAGGAGCCGGTCCGCGGTGCGTGAGGGTAAGATTAAGAAGACGCGAAATTTCCACCGCGTCCTCATTGAACATCTCATAAAAATCCCCCAGCCTAAAGAACAGCACCTCGTTCTTGTACTGTTCCTTTATCTGCATGTATTGCAGCATGACCGGGGTAAGCGTAGCCTCTTCTGCCATTTATTTACCAAGCTCTACGATAACCTGTTCAGTTATATCAACAGAATTGGAATACCAAAGGATTGAATTTGCCTGCTGAAGGCTCAGAATCATGCTGTAGCCACCGGATTCCGCAATTTTGGAAAGAGTGTCGTACAATTTATTGTAGAACGCATCCGAGCCTTGAAGCGTTTTCTGCATGGACTCAAGCTCAACATTCTTTGCATTGGTATATTCAATCAAAAAGTCGGATTTTTTTGTAATCTCCGCCTGAGTCTTGAGCGCCATGTTCTCGTTTCCGGCCTGCTCGTAGTCAATCTTCTTTGTCTGAAGCTTCTGAATCTCGTCGGTATATTTGTTTATTTCCTGCTGGAATTCAGCCTTTTTCTTCTCATAATTCCGAACCGGAGCCGAATTGCGGAAATACGCATTGTACACCTTTGCTGTATCAACCACTCCGAATTTTGTAATCTGCTGGGCAAAAGCGCCTGAGCCGCACAACGCCACAAGCGCCACCATGATAAAGCTCGTCAATCTTTTCATAAAATCACCTCTTCTTTCTTCTATTTATTTACGATATTGAACGAAAGAACGAATTGCCATGTGTCATCCCACACAACGTCGCCGTCCTGAACGCGGAATTTGTTCGCAAACAGCAAGTGCAGGGGGAACTGAGGAACAAGGAAGCGCAAGCCCGGACCAAAGCTGAAGTAGAAATCGTCCAGCTTGAGCGAAGTCAAATCCTCCGGCTCATCCTTTACCGCAACAGCATCAAAGAAGCCGTCCAAACCAATTACACCGGTGAAAATAGGGATGCGAAGCTCAATTTTGTTGGAAAGCATCGCCTTTCCGCGCACGTCGTTGTAAATGCTCGTCCAGCCGCGTCCATTGAACATACCGTCAATGTACACCTTGCTGGAATCACCAAAGAGCGTTCCCGGCACGGGGAACAGCATAGTAACGCCGGTATACGCCGCAAGCACCGCCTTGAAGTTCCAGTAGCCGTTGGCAACGGGAATGTCAAAGAGCTTAAGGTAGGACTCAAGCTTGGTGTCAGTACGCGCATAGAATTCATGCTCAATCGTCGGAAGGATTCCGTACCACGCCACGCGCTCATTGAAGAACCACCCGGTTGAAGGGTCATAGTTTATGTCGCGGTCATCAAGAGAAATGCTCGCATACACAGAATTCTTAAGACCAAAGCGGTTTGCGTTCTTGCTTACTCCAGGGTCAAGCGGCGTATACACCGACTCGTCATAGATATTGTCCGTCAGGGAGTTCGTAAGACCGCCGGTAACCGTCAGAATAGCAAAGCTCGGGAGCCATCGTCTGCCGACGGAGGAGCTGAGCGACGCACCCCACGACTCATATTTTCCATAATAGTAGTCATCGTCATTAACGCCATTGTTCATCCAGTTCATGAGCAGCATGGAGCTGTTTGAATGCGACAGCGAAAGCGACTCGTTCAAGGAAATTGGCTGGTCGCCAATCCAGTTCTGTCCGTAGCCGAGCGTTATATCCTGCGAGCTTGACGCAATGGTGGCACCCGCAGAGATGGAACGTCCCGTTCCACGGAAGTTGGTGTTCTCAATTTTTGTATACAATGAAATAGGAAGGTCGTCCGGGTCAGAAATACCGGTGAACGTCATACCAAACTGAAGCGACGTGGTCGACTGCTCCTCTACGGTAATCACAAGGTCAACAAGGTTTTCTTCCGAGCCAGAAACAGGCTCCGGCACGACGCTTGAAAAGTACTGCGTGTTGTACAGGTTTCGCAAGCCGCTCATGATTTTTGTGCGGCTGAACACATCGCCCGGCTTAAGAGGAATTTCGCGAAGGATTACCTCGTCCTTTGTTTTTGTATTTCCCTTGATGATGATGTTCTCCACATGGGCGCGGGAATGCTCAACGATTCTAAGGTTGCAACCGATGGTACGGCGCTCCGCGTCTTTTTCGATGGCAGGAACGAATTCGTTGCTCATATATCCGTTCTCGTAGTACAGATTGGTGAGCGCAGCAAGTCCTTCCTGATACTTTGTCTGGTTGAATACGTCGCCCGGCTTCATCTTGATATTGGCAAGCAGTTTTTCAGTCGAAAAAATCTCGTTGCCGCTGATTGTAGTTCCGCTGTACGTATACTGCGCGCCTTCCTGCACGATGAACGTAAGGGAAATTTCCTCGCGGTCCTTTTTCTCATTGAACGAAGAATCTTCTATTACATCCACCACGCGGGAATCCATGTAGCCCTTGGTCATGTAGTATACGATGACCGCCTGCTTGTCTGCCTCCAATGCAGAGCGCTGGAACGCACCGGCGCGCATAAAGCCCTCTTCCTTTAGGGAAAGCTTGGACTTCAGCGTTTTTGAGGAGAAAGCCGCGTTTCCTGAAAAATCAATCTTTGACACGACCGCTCCGGAGCCTTCCGAAATCTGGAACACGACCTCTATGCCGTTGTCAGTCTCCTCGGCCTTCATCGCGACTTTTGCGCTCATGTAGCCCTTTTTTATATATACGTCGCGCACCGCACGCTCGTCCAAAAGCGCGGCGGATTCTATGTATACGTCGCCGGTCTTTATGGAAACCGCCTCGCGCAGCTCATTGTTGCGGATTTTTTTGTTTCCTTTAAACGAAATGGAGGAAATCATCGGGTGTTCCTTTACGCTGAACACCAGCAGAATCTTGTCCTTGTTCCGTGGGTCATGCTTTGCGAACGGCTCAATTTCCTCAAAATAGGCAAGCGCGTACAGACGGTCAAGGATTTCGTTGTACAGCTCATCGGTAAACGCCTTTCCGATGAAGGGATTGGTAACGCCGGACACGTCCGAGCGCTTTACGCTGTGCAAGCCTTCAAAAGAAACGGAAGAAATTTCCTTTCCCCAGAACCAATCCGAATCGTCGGACTGAGCAAAAACAGCAGATAAAAAAACAGACACAAAAAAAGCGGCAAAAACTTTTTTCAGTGTACTTTTTGAAATCATATAAGACCTCTGACGTTAGTTAGAATGAAAATTTCCATGAAAGAGTTACCGATGTGGAATACACAAAACTGTCTGAGCGGATTCCACCCAAATCCGGAGCCATATTCCACCTGATATTTACGAACGGAGATTCAAGTTCAAGACCTATCTCAGGTCTGAAAACCAATCCCTCTACGGTAAAATCATCACTCAACCGCGTCTCGTCGTATGACCAATGCATCAAAGAATCGACATACAGCGCTCTTCCTATGTACTTACCAAAGTAAACAGTTGAGTTATCGAAAAAGTTACCGATTCCATAGACAGAATCTTCATTATTCCTTGTCTTATCAAAATTGTAATTCAAGGCATTTTGCAGGACGTTCGTCCTGAAAGACAATATATCAAAATTCAGAAAGTCTCGCAACTTGTTTTCTATTGAACGACCGATAGTGGACTGAATCGCGTAATCGCCGGTGGCAAGCAAAAGCCCTGTCATTCCACCGGCATCGCCCACGGCAATCTGTCCGAGCATAGTCATGATGTCGGCTTCGGAGCGGGCTGGAATTGAGGAGAATTTTGGATTGAAGTCAGAAAAATACTGATTCTGGGCGCTCAGAATAATGCGCACCTCGTTTCCTTCGTCGTCGCGTTCCCTGGTTTCCGCCTGAACGCTTATGAGCGGGTTGAATTCCGGCGCATTGCCGTTGAATTTCATCGTTCCGTTCTTCAGATAGAAGTTACGGCTTAAGTACGAAATGTCGCCGGAGCGGAACGCAAGGTCGCCGTCCAGCTCAAGAATGCCTTCCTCTCGGTCGAACTTAAAGCCCATCTCCGTTCCCGGAACGACGACCGCGCGCAGGAGCGGATCCACCATGAGCGTAACATGCTGCCCGAAGGACAGGTTTATGCTTGAGCGTATGAAGATATTGCGGCGCGGCGGGGCTACGGCAAGTTCCTTTGTCTTTACGCTTGCCGAAAGGTTCCGCACGCCAACGTCGCCGGAAACATCAAAATAGCGGTCCTCCAGCTTGAGATTCAGGTCCAGGGCGGCGTCTCCGGTGAATTTTGCAAGACGAATCTCAAAATTGCCGGGAACGTAGCTTTTTTCCGGAGTGCGTATATGAGCCTCAAGGCGTTCCATGCGCCAGCGCTCAAAGAATACGTTCATGCTGGCGTACAACGGCGAGTCCTTTTTTACCATCGCACGAATTTCTGGCATCTCAAGCTTGTTGTGATTCATGACCATGAGCGCCTTGGGAAACGTGATGTGGCTGTTGCAAATTTTTGGCAGCGTGAAGTCTGCATCAGAAATTGAGACGGAACCTTTGAATTCAGGGTCAGACTTAAGCCCGCTGATGTCCAGTCCAGCGCGGAGCGTTCCGTCGTAAATGCGAATCCGCGGCACGTCGACCATGCTCAGAAGTTTTGCAAGCTCCAGCTTCACCTCAGAAAAATTCAGGTTGATGTTCTCGCCGCCGACGTTTCCGGTAAGATTGAACTGAACGGGCTTTCCTTCCGCAACGGAAAAATTTACCGTCGCGTCGTCAGAAATAACACCGCTTACGCCCTGCTCTTCCCCAGTGCTCACCAGCGTCATTCCGTCGGCATGAAGCACCGAAAGCGTGAACGGAAACGGCTTTTTAAAGAACGTTCCCGAAACGGACTCTGCGACGAGGCTTGCCGTAAACTGGGATGGAAAGAGTTTTCCTTCCTCAACAAAGGTGTCGGACACTGTGAACTGAAGCGGAACGTGAACCGTTTTTTTTAGCACCGTAGTATCCAGCACCGCGCTTGCAGTTCCCGCAAAGGTGGTAAGGTCAAATTCCGCCTTGGCATCCTTAACTTCAATGTTGTTATAATGCAGGACGGCCTTTTCCAGCGAAAGATTCTTTTCCTCAACAAAGGCAGAGGCGCTTGCCGTAATGGATTTTCCTGCGGTCATAAGGCTCAGGCTTGAGATGTCAACGCCCACGTAAGGATTGTCCAGCGTACCTGACGCGATGATTCCGCAGGAAAGCGCATTGTTCTCGCTCTGCTCAAGCGCAAAGCGGTTCAAGCCCAGCGCAGTGCACGAAATTTGAGAGGTAAAATAAAAGGATTTTTTGAGCGCGTCCAGGGAAAATTCCTCATGCTCCGGGTTTGAGATTTCCGCCTCAATGCTCAGCGCCTCCGCCGCAAGCGGATTCTTGAGCGAGAATGAGCAGTTCGCCGAATCAAAAATACCGTCGTTCAGATTCCAGAGCAGGCTGCTTTTTCCTTCAAGTGAAGAATAGCGGTCGGAATAGACAAGATTCTCAAAAAAGAGACCGTATTTTGAAGCAAAGCCAGAAAGCGCCACCCTCGGATGGAACGAATACTTTCCGCCGGCTTCCATTCCCTCAAAGCGCGCTATGCGAAGGTCAAGTCCTTCCTCCGGCGAATATGAGAAGCCGCAGTCAGAGGAGAACGTAAGCATGGTTCCCAGCGCCGCAATCGGAAAGCTTTCCGTGCTGAACGAGCCGTCCACGCCGTTCTTTCCGGTCCTGTGCACGTCAAAGGCAAGCCCGTAGTCGCCGGCAACGGTCAGCAAGCCTGGCATGTAGTTTCCAGAGAAGGAATAAGGAACGGAATCCGCATTCACGACGCAGGAAAAGGCAAGCTCCCGGTTCTCAGAAAAGACAGCGCTCACCTCGCCGTGCGTAAGTTTTCCGGCAGAGATAAAATCCATGCGGGAAATATTCAGCAAATCCTTCGTGCCGTCCATCGAAAGATACAGGAAGCGCCCGTCCTTTTTGGTGTCCGCGACGAATGCGTACGGAAGCGAGCAGGTAAAGGAGTCCATGTTTTTTTTGGCAGAAACATACATGTCGCTGCTCAAAAGATAGTGTTTTAAAAAGCCAAAGTCGCTCGTTCCGCGGGCGGCTGTAAAAAATGCGCCGGTTTTGGCAAGGCTGTCAAGAAAGAGCTGGTCGCTTGAGACGTTCACCTCAATCTCCCGCTCTGCGACGGAGAGGTTTCCTTCCACGCGGACGGTTCCTGGGTTCTCAGCCTCGGCATGCTCGTAATCAGAAACCTCAAAGCGGAAGTACACGATGTCATTCTCACTCTGCACGTCAAGCTGAAGGGCGGTAAGCGCGTGGTCGTCAAGCATAAGCTGCGGCGCGAACGCCATGAAGCCGGTCATGCCCGGATCGATGTACGCCTCGGTCGCGATGACACCGCCGTTCGGAAGCACGAGCTGGTTCACATTGAGAGCACCGGTCGTGCGCAAGCCCTTGAATACGCAGGAGCCGCTGAACGTCGCGTCAATCTTGTCTCCCTGAGCGGAAAGCAGCGGCACCTCAATTTTTTCCGTATCGCCCGAAACCGCATACTGCACGGTACAGCCGCCCGCATACAGCGTTTCCGGCAGCACGACCGTTCCCGAAGAGGCGTAATCCGTTTTTTTGGAAAGCAGGTTGTACGCCGCCCGGGCGGAAAGCGTGAGTACCGTCCTGCGTATTTTTTTCATTAGCGCGTCGCCGCGGCGGGCGGACACAATCTGTTCCGGGCGGAGCGCCTTTGTCTGCACGTCAAACGCCGCGTCGCCGGTCTCCGTATCGTAGCTTGCGGTAAGATACAGCGGGAACGGATTCTGAATGGTGCGCACGTCAATTTTTTTTGCGGTGTAGTCGGCAAGCACGTTAAGGTGCGCTATGGAATAGCCTCCCGCATGAATGTCGGAAAGGCGGAACGTCAGTGCGCTTCCTTCAAGGCTTTCTGGCACGATGCCGTCCGCCGAAAAGAGCGATGAGACCGCCGTGCGAGCATTCTCGAACGAGACGCTTCCGTTCGTCTTCAGCGCAATCTGTTTTTTTTCCTTGATGAAATCAAAATACAGTTTGCGGAACAGGAGCGAAACCACGGTATCGTTGTCCCGGTAGGTAAGATGGATGTTCCGCACGAACACATTGAACGGCAGGGAGCGAAGAAATTCCTCCGCGCGGGAAGCAAGCGCCATTCCTGCCTGAACAGAATCAGCGCCTTCGTCATTTTCATTTTCTTTTCCCTTTCCATCGCCCGGTGCGCCGGCCTCCCCGGAAGTCTCAGAGGAATCACGCGCCGCGTCTATCTCAGAACCGCTCCGCAAGCCCAGAAGCTTTTCAAGCACGGTGTTATCTCCGTTCCTGTCAAGCTCAAGGTCAAGTCCGTCCACAGTAAAATCCTTTATGCTCGAAAGCCCGCGCCCGCGTATAAAATCCCAAAGGCTGTAATGAACGGAAAGGCGCTCAATCTGCGCAAGAGGAATGTTGTCAGAAACGTCAGAGAGGACTATATTTTTTATCTGCAATCCTGTAAAAATAGAGGGAGACAAGGATTTGTATGAAACGGAAAGCCCCGTCCGGCTTGTAACCAGGGAGATTGCCGATGCCGTCTGGTTCGTCAGATACGAGGAAACGCTGTTGTAAACCGGCCGCAACAAGACGATGACCAGCGCGTTTATGAGAAGAAAAATCAGGATGGCAAGAGAATCTCTCAGGGACGGTTTTCTCATTTTTCAGACAATAATCTTATCAAAATTTTCGGAATTTATATAGGAATTATAAAGCAAAATGGTCATAAAGAATTTCATAGTTTTTGAGGGAATTGACGGAGCCGGCACCACCACGCAGCTCAAGCGGCTGGCGCATAATCTTGGCGAGCAGAACGTATGGACGACCGCAGAACCGACGGACGCGGAAACCGGCAGATTCCTTCGCCGCATGCTGCGCGGAGAATTCTCAGTAACCGAGGAAACCGCCGCATATCTGTTTGCCGCCGACCGCTGCGAGCACATTTTTGGAAAAGGCGGCGTCAAAGAGCAGGCAGAAAGCGGAAAAATCGTTCTCTGCGACCGCTATTTTTTCTCAAGTCTTGCGTATCAGTCCGTTTCCTGCGGAAAAGACCTTCCCGCGCTGCTGAACAGCCCCTTTCCGCTTCCGGAGCTTCTGCTTTATTTTAAGATTGACCCGCAGATTTCGCTTTCCCGCGTGGAAAAACGCGGAGGGACCAAGGAAATCTACGAAAAGCTCGAATTCCAAAGGCGCACTGCCGCACTTTACGACCAGGTGATGAGCGAATACAAGGGCAGCAAAGGAAGCGGCATGAACCTTGTGGAGGTCGATGCTGCCGCCACCATGGACGACATTGAGGCATTCATACTGAAGACCGTGCAGGCGATACGCTAAAAATCCGTAAACACAACACTTCCTCCTGCCGATAAGAACAGTGTGAGCGTTTCTTCAACACAAACAGTCCACATCTCAAGATTTCTCCTCCTGCTTTTTGTTCTGCTAGCATTTTCCATGCAGAGCGCGGGCGCATACATGGTTAAATACAAGGAAGACTGGTACCGCCTGTACCACGTTCATTACCAGCAGTACCCGGACGACTGCCTGGAAAACATCTATTGGCTCGAAAAAGCAGCACAGGCAGACTTCTGCAACCCATTGTACGCGGACGCCAAGATAGAAACCGAAAAACAATGGGAAAAATACCGCTATCTTTTTCAGATGCACATAAACCTTAAGCTCATTGAGCAGCACCTTCGGCTGGGACGAATCTACGACAAGAAGGTCGCCTACTTTTATGACGCACCGTGGAAGGACGAATACCTTCGCAATCTGGAGAAGGCGCTAAGCTGCTATCAAGCGGGCCTAAGCTACTGGAAGGAAGCTCAGCTCTGGGCAGAAAAAGCAAACGCAAAGGAATTCAGTTTCATGACGCTCACGGAGCTTCAGCATTGGGAAGATGAGCGTGAACGCATAAAGACGGGCAAGCTCGACTATAAGAAAATGCTTGAGCGCGAGATTGCCCGCGTAGAGAATGTGCGCGACACCTTTATTGCAATGGACTCAAAATCTTATTAAAATGAAGTCATGAGTAATGACAGAATGACTATCTCCTACCCGGAAACACATCCGGGAACCGAAAAAACAGAAATCACCTTTCACAGCGAGACACCGGATTTAACCGCGCTTTTTATGCCGGGAACGGACGAAAAGACCACCGAGCGCCGCTGCTTTGTAACGGATGCCAGCGTCGCCACGCTTCCCTATCTTGCAGATTTTATCGCACAGTTTGACGACGGCGTATGCGGAAAGGACATTCTGCTTATCCTCGGTTCCGGGGAAGCATACAAGACTATGGACAGCGTGCTTGAGATTGCGCGCACAGCCATTGACGCAGGCTTTTCCCGAAAGGACATGTTCGTTGGAATCGGAGGTGGCGTCATCAGCGACCTGACAGGTTTTGCGGCTTCCCTTTTTAAGCGCGGCGTGCCGTGCGTTTTTGTTCCGACGACGCTTCTTTCTATGGTCGACGCCTCAATCGGTGGAAAAACCGGCTGCGACTTCGACAACTACAAGAACATGGTAGGCGCATTCTGGCCAGCAAAGGAAATTCACATCTACCCGGAATTCGTGCAGTCGCTTTCTGCGGAGCAGTACCGCTCCGGTCTGGGAGAGGCGCTTAAGACCGCATTGCTGTTTGACGCGGAGCTGTACGATTTATTCAAGACCGAAAGCCAGAAGCTGCTTTCCCGCGAGAAAGAGATGGTCGCCCTTATGATAAAAAAATGCGCTCAGGCAAAGGCGCGCGTCGTTGAGGAAGATCTTACCGAAAAGAATATCCGCATGTACCTTAACCTTGGGCACACGTTCGGGCATGCGCTTGAGACTCTTGCAGGGCTTGGCAACATTCCGCACGGAGATGCCGTTGCATGGGGAATCGGACGAGAGGTTGCGCTGTGCGCCCGCGAGGAAATCTGCAAGGAAAGCTTCAAGGACGAGGTGCTTGAGCTGCTCAGGCATTACGGCTGGTGCGACACCGCCGTTCATCCGCTGGTAAAGGGCGGCGGCATAGGCGACCGGCTCATACAGGCAATGCGCAAGGACAAAAAGAATTCAGGCGGACGAATCCGTCTTGTCCTGCAGCGCGCGCAGGGCGACACGTTCACTCAGGAAACGGACGAGGAAAAAATTCTGGCGGTGCTGAAATAATATGACGGACGAGCAGACAGAGCGCTATTTTGACTGGGCGGCAACAAGCCCGGCGGACAAGATGATTCTTCGCGAGGCTTTGGAGGAAACTCTTTTTGCATGGGGCAATCCCTCCAGCGTGCACAGCGCGGGCAAGGAAGCGCGGGAGCTTTTGGAAGAGGCGCGAAACCGTTCTGCCAAAGCCCTTGGCGTAAAGCCGGAACAATTATTCTTTACGTCCGGCGGCACAGAAAGCGACCACATTCCCCTTCTTTCCGTTATAAACAGACCACAAAAAGGACACGTGCTGTTCAGCTCAATTGAGCCCCCCGCAGTGCGCGAGCAGGCGCTTGCCCTCAAAAAATGCGGCTTTACCGTAGACTCAATTCCTTCCGACAAAAACGGAATCATCACGCCTGAAGCTGTGTGCGAAAAGCTTACCACAGAAACGCTGTTCGTTTCCATCATGGCAGTGAACAACGAGACCGGCGCAATACAACCTATATACGACATAGCGGACGCAATAGCGGGCTCAAGCCGCGGAAAGCGCCGTCCGCGCCTTCACATAGACTGCGTGCAGGCAGCCGGAAAAATTCCGCTCGAACTGAACCACAAGGGCATAGACAGCGCGGCGTTCAGCTCCCACAAAATCTGCGGACCGCGCGGCATAGGGCTTCTGTATCTTGCGGAGCCCAACAGCTTTGAGCCGTTCCTTCGCGGCGGCGGACAGGAAAAGGGCGTAAGGTCCGGCACTGAAAACGTATTCGGTGCCGTGGCGTTCTCAAAATGCCTGCAAAAATACTGCATCTCAGAGTCAAACGAAGGAGCATTGGAACGCTACAAAGCGCAGCTTCCGCTTACAGAGCGCTTTGTTTCCGCGCTCACATGCATAAAGGGCTGCACGCTCATTCCTGCAGCCCGAACGGAAAAACCAGAATGCTATTCACCGTGGGTCGTTCAGGCAGCATTTGAAAAAATTCCCGGTCAGGTAATGCTCCGCGCCCTTGATGCGGAAGGCTTCTGCATCTCAACTGGCAGCGCCTGCTCCGCCCGCAAGAACAACCGTCCCGTCCTTGACGCAATGAACATTTCGCCAAAGGAAAGCGAGAACGCCGTTCGCTTCAGTTTTGGTCCCGCCACCACAGAAGAAGGCATGCAAGAGCTACTTTCCGCCGTCCAGACCATCGCAAGCCGATTCAATTCCGCAAACTGATTGACGCTTTGCCGATAAATTGTTAAGTTATACGGACATTCGCATTTTTAAGGAAGGCATAACATGGGTGCACGAGGAGAACTTTATACAACGGAAGTTTATCTTGATAACCGTTCGTACTTTTTTAATGTAAAGGAAAACAGAACAGGCGACGTATTTCTTCAGATTGTAGAAAGCAAAAGCCGGGACGGCGCAGACGGAGAACGACATCAGATTGCGATTTTTGCAGACGATATGCAGAAATTCCTCAAGGGACTCGACCTTTCCTTGAACTTCGTTGAAAAAGACAGAAAGGAGCGCGCAAAGCTCCGCGCCGCACGAAAGGCAGAAAAGGAAAAGAAAGTATACCGCGCACAAAGCACAAAAAAACAGGACGACGGAATCAAGCGCACAGGAAAAATCCACGTCGTATCAAAGCGTGCAAAGCCTGAAGAAAGCGAAGAATAAAACAGAACGACACGCGTCGAACAAATTAATATGAAAAGCTATGCCGCTGAATGGGACTCGGACCTATTTCGCGGCATATTTTTTTGTGCGCAGGCGTCGGGTATCCCTTGTGCTTGGCGTAGCCGTACTGCGGGTACATGGCATCCATCTCGTACATGATTCTGTCCCTGCCGACCTTTGCAATTATGCTTGCCGCCATGACCTCCGGGTAGCGGGCATCTGCCTTTGGCTCCGCACGGAGCGATTCAATCGGAACCTCGGGAACAGTAGTGCCGTCGGTTATACCGCACAGCGAATAGTCAGAAATGCCATGCCGCGCCGCCCATTCAGGAAGCGAGCGGCTCATCATTTCATAGGCAAGGCGCATGGCGTACATGCTTGCCCGCAGGATGTTCATTCTGTCTATGGTCTCATGGTCAACTATGCCGATTCCCCAGCAGGCGTTCTCCTTGATGACACGCTCGGCGCTCTCGCGCTTCTTTTCAGAAAGTTTTTTGGAATCATTCAAAATCTCAAGCGGAAAATCCGGCGGCAGGATGACCGCTCCCGCGGTAACCGGTCCTGCCAAGGGACCCCGCCCCGCCTCGTCAAATCCGCAGCTTAAAATAACGCCCATCGCTAGAAGCCCGTTATGTTGTTCCGCGCGAATTCCACGGAATAATTCTTGTCGTCAAAATAAATCGGACGGTTGTTTCCCTGCGCCTTCTTAAGGTCGCCCACAAAGTTGTTTCCGGTTACGGTTGAGTGTGTGTCAAAAAGTTCGGCAACGCGCCCCATAACACCGGTTACGATGCAGGTTGAGTCCGTAAGCTCAAAAATACCGCCCTGCGCCGACGCATTCACAGCCGTTCCTGCGACCGTCGTGATGCGAGATTTTTTTATGCTGATTTTTGAATCCACCGAGGCAATCGCCGAAGAATATGTTTCCGCAGACGAAGTTATTCCCGAATTCAAAACGTTTATGACAGAATTGTCAGAATTGATGACCGAACCGGATTTTCCGAACACGCAGGAAAGCTCCACGCCGTCAAAATACAGAACGCCGCGCTCAAGCGTAAACAAGGAGGCTGTTTCCGTGGTGTTCCGCGACTCAGAAAGCGTCAGCATGCAGTTAGAGAACGACACGCTTGCATTCCTGATGATAAAATTCGTCGCAGGAGAAAGCACCAGACGCGCATCATTCAAGCCGTCCACGCGGCAGTTAGAGGTGATTACCGAAGCTCCGTCCGGAATGCGCACCTCGCCGGAAACGCGCACATGCACAAAACGGCTACCATTGATGAGCGAGAGCACCTTTGAAAAATCATTGAACGGATATTTTGCCGTTCCGTTGGCGCGGGCAAGCTTTTCAGGGTCGCGGATGCTGCCGTCAAGATAATAGTTCGTCTGGTCAATGATGACCGAATATTCTGACGTCTTACTCCGGTTCTTATGCTCGTCAATGCAGTATGCGGACACGCGGTATGCCGCAGCGCCGTCGGTAACAGGCTCAAGGACGACCGCGGCATTCAGGCTCTTCTTGAACGACTCTGAATTCAGGGAGAACAGAACATCCTTCGCGCTCATAGAATAATTCTCATCAAGAATGACCGGGCCTGTAACCGCGTAATACACCTCGTGCTTTTCCGGGCTGGCAACGGCAATCCGCACTGCATTCCGGGAAAAATCTCCGTCCGCAGAGGAGATAATCAGAGGAGCCTGCGGAAGTCGCTTATGAATGTTGAAGTCCAGCTCCATCGTTCCCTGACACACAGAATCATAAAAAATTCCCACCGTAAGCTCGCCGTCAAAATTGTCGCCGGGGAATGTATCTATCTTAAGTGAATCATACAGCTCGCTCGCAGACCCGCCGCTTTCCAAAAGTCCGAATTTATAGCCGGTTCCACCGTCAACGGAAACAAGCAGCTCGCCGTTGTCCTCAACCTTTTTTACAATGCGCGGACGTGGCGGAACATTGTAGAATTTAACGATGTTTTCCTTTGCATAATCCACGCTCTGCCACGAAATCATGTGGTTCACGCTGCGGTCAAGGACGATTTTTTCCTTGGGCTGCTGCCACCAGCCGTCATCAATTTTATAGATAAAATGCCGGTCAGAAAAAATGAAAGTCTCCCAATCCTCAATGACAAAAGGAACGTCCTTGCGGCTGAAAAGTCCAGACATGACCGGAGAGATTTTTATGACGAAGCGCCAGAATGCCTTTCCGTCGCTGACCACGCACGGAAGATAGCGCGAAAGAATCATGTCGCGGCTGAGCGAAAGCTCCGCGCCCGGCGTGAACACCGGCGAATTCTCGCCCAGACTGTATTCCAGCGTCTTTGGAATCGAAAGCACGTCTCCCGCCGAATAGTCAAGCATTCCCTTCTGTAGAACGCCCTGCAAAAAATCAAAGGAAGTGCGCTCCTCTGGCAGCGTCGCCTCGTTCACCGTGTAGGAAACCTTTTTGAACACCTTGTTTCCGTTCCGGTCGATTATGGAGACATTCACGCTGACAGCTCCGGAAAGGTCGATAAGAACGGGACCGTCATAGGCAAAGCCGGAGCGCTCCGGGTCGGTTCCGTTCAGCGAATAGAATGCGTTTCCTTCCGGCGGCACGTCAATTATGAGCAGCTGCCGGTTTGCCCACGTTCCCTCGGCGGGACTTACAATCTGCGCGACGCAGACAGCGGGCAAAAAAAGCGCGAGGGCGGTTATAAGCGCGCCCAGTCGTTTCAGAAAGCACATCTTCATTTTTCTATCCTATTTTTGACTGAAAATCGGGTCAAGCACATCCCGAAGCTCCGGATACTCGCGGTAGAAGTTCTCTTCCAGCTCTACGGACGTAAGTCCCACAAGCTCGTGGCTCATGTAGTTTATCCAGCAGTCGTCCTCCGGAGTTTCAAGAACAAATTTTCGGCAGTAGTAATCGGGAACAATGTTCGGCTGCTCCTTGAATTTTCTGACTTTATAATCATGAACGGCAATCTTGAGATTTTCGGCAGGAACGCCGTAATCGTACAGAATGTTCACGAGCTCATTTATGGTGTTGCCGGAATCATAGATGTCATCAACGAGCAGGATTTTGTCGCCGGGACGAAGATTTTTGGGATGATACGTCCAGCCGTCAACGTACACGCGCTTTGACGCCTTGCGCACGTCGGAATAGGAACGCGCAACGACAGCGGCATACAGCACCGGGCGCTCATTTTTTCGGGCAACCTTGTAATATTCGCTTATGACGTTTGCCATGTACGCACCGCCACGAAGCGAGCAATAGATTACGTCCGGTACAAAGCCGTCTTCCTTATACATCTTATGCGCCAATTTAAGCGCATTGTTTCTGACCTGTTCGTATTTTAAGAATTCCTTGACCATAACAGAAACAGTATAGCGCATAAAACCGGGGTTATCAATGATTTACGGATTGCCCTACAGGTCAAACACATTATAAAATTTCGGAATAAAAAAATGCCGTATGTCCTAAAAAACAACTTCCAGTCAAAAATTGTTTTTTTCAAAACCACCCGCTAGCGGGTGATACGCTGACTTTAGCATAGGAACTTATTGAATTGTCGCTTACGCGACAGCTAAAGTCAGAGTATTTTTGAAAAAACCAATCTTCTCCTTCACGCTGTTTTTTATAATTTGCCCCATATTTCAATTATTCGGAATTATAATGCGCTTGCTCTTGGATTCCCTACTCCTCGTCATCGGGGGATTCAAGCTGACCGAATTCACAGAGCGCGCCGGAAATCTGGGCATGCTCGATGAGCTCAAGGTTGCGGCGAATCCGCTTGTACAGGCGTATTTCGCCGGAGCCGGCGGAACCGCAGAGCATTTTTATAGTCTTACGACCGCCGCAAGGCAGCTCAAAATTACGGACGAACATGAGCGGCGCGGGGCAGAACACATCAACGTCGATGACGAATTTTTTGTTATGAACACTCACCGTCCAATGCAGTTTGTCAGCACCGTCAGAAGCGGGAGCCTGCGTAAAATCCCAGTGCGTCTCAAAGGAACGCCGCCCCTTGTCCGCAGTAAAGGCTACCGTGCTTCCCTCAAAGTCAAGCAGAACGGAAACGCGATCGTCAAAAATACCCTGAACGGCAAACGAGGATTCCAAAAGAGTCTTTCCGCTTATGATGCTGGTAAGATTTGACGACGAGATATGCAGCCACGGAAACGGAACATCCTTTCCAAAGCGGCGGTCAAAGTATCCGGCGGATTTTTTTGGAATGACGGTATACACCTTTCCGTCAAGGGTAACGTTTCCTGCAAGCACGGTTCTTGAGCCAACAGGAAACCAGCAGAAGCCATTTCCATTGTAGCCGGAATGAAAATCACGACGAATCTCGTAGCGCAGTTCCCAGCTCATGATGCCGGAATCGCACAGATATTCAGGATGCTCCTGCAAATCCATGGGAGCGATGTCTATATGCCCCGAAAGCTTATCCTCAGAAAAAACACAGTTCTCAACGGAAATCTCAAACTGCTTGGAATTCAGTTTTACGTTCTTTGCAGCGGAATACAGGCAGAACTGCTTTGCGCCCACGCCAAGAACGCCGGCACGAACCACCACATAAGAGGGAACGACATATGATTCACTTTGAAATTTCTTTGCCGCAATGGAGCCCGCAAGCACGTTCTGCAAATCCTCGGCAGAAACTACCGCGCGGTTCTTAAAGCCCAACACCGCCTCTGATGGAGAAAGATACGGATTCAGCATGGAGAATTCGATGAAAAATTTGCGCTCTACACCGGTTACGTTCTCAAAGCCATTAAAAACATAGCGCCAGGTATTCAGTCCGTTTTTTTTCTGTGCACCCGAAAGCTGATAACGGTTCAGCTTCTGACTCTTCTTTGAAATACTCATTCAGTGAAAATCCTCATCAGGTTTGTCAAAAAGAAAAACCCTATCTTATTGTCGGCAATAAAACAGGGCTTGTTTAGATTTTTCACTTTATTTGAACAATTTGTCCAGTTTTTTGGTAACGTCGCCCGCTTCCTGAGGAAAGTTCTCGTCAAGATATTCAAAGCAGGTGACGGCGGCAGCCTGAGCATGCTCGTACCAGATTGCATATAATTCCTTATTAATGTCATCTCCCGGATACGGCGCTCCCTGAACGTCAGACACGAGCTGACGGAGCATATCTATACATTGCTTAACCTTTTTATCCATAAAAAACCTCACAAGAGATAATAAGTTGTTCTGCCAATTATAACGGTAAATCTATAATAATTCCAGCATTTTTTGAATCTTTGTCGGCGATGATTGCCGTGCGCGCCTCCTGAGAAGCCGAAAGAATGCGCGCGGCTGCATCGTGCATTTCCTCGGATGACACAGAAAGGAGCCGCTTGATTTTTGTGCGCCGGTCAGAATCCGCAATGCAGTACAATTTTCTGAAAAAACCGACCGCACCCTTCCCGCTGGGAGAATGCGGCTGCACCTCGTCGCCGTAGGTTCCCGTAAGAATGCGGCGGCGCTCCTCTTCGCTGATGGTGATTCCAGCAAAATCAGCAAGACACTGATTGAACGCGTCCGCCGATTTTTCAGGCGTAGGGTCGCGGAACGTGGAGAACGTCATCAAGCCGTTCAGATTGCTGCTTGCGGCGTACGCACCATACGCTCCGCCCGTAGTGCGAAGTCGTTCCCACAAAAGGTTTCCTGAAAGCCAATGCGCAAGCACCAGCTCCGGTGGATTTTCGTCCGCGCCAAAGAACGAGGCAGGAAACGACTTTGCGGCAAAGCCAACCTGCGAGTCCATGACAAAGGTCTCTGAAAGCGGAAGCTCCGTCTCACCGGGAAGCAGAAGCATTTTTTTGAGCGCGTCCTCGTCAGGCGCGGTCCGTTTGCAGAGCGGCACGATTTTTGCATCCACAACAAATCGCGGAAGCAACGGAATGACGGTTGAAAGCGTCTCGCCGTCCGCCGTAAGGTGAAGCAGCGCTCCTGCCGCGCACAGACGCTCATATATGGCAGAAAAGCGCGCCTGAAGTGCCGCCGGCTTTTCCTGCGCAATGGAATGCAGGCGGAACAGCTGGGTAAGCCCATTCCAGATTTCATCGACAGCTCCCGCATGAGAGGAGACGCACTGCACGCGCTTTGCGGCATAGCGGTTCCCCTTGGGAACGACCGCCGCCTTTATCGCGCTCACAGCCTCGCCGGTAAGCGTCCTGAGCCGCTTTGTGTCCGCAAAAGAGAGCGCGGAAAGATTTTCTGCAAGAAGCCGGAGCGCAGCGTCCGCCTCTTCTTTTATGAACCGCACGGTAAAGACGAGCCAGTCGCGATCCGTGCAGCTTAAAGGCGCAAGCTCCGCGCGGAGCCGCTCTCCGTCAGCAGTATGGGATCCGTTTGCCGTCATCAGGCGCGTATATAGACCGCCGGTATGAACGGCAGTCTCCTGCGCGCATTCGTCCCACGGCTTACCGGCAAAACCCATGTTCGTAGCGCAATAGGAATACAAAGGAAGATACGCGTAGTCGGCAGCATCCAGCACGTCAACCGGAAGGCACACGGAAAAATACGCTATGCCGTTCGTGCTCTCGCTGTTTGTGAACAACGTGATTTTTTTGCCGTCAGGCGCATCCACTGCGGAAAGTTCCGTCTCAATCCTCTCTACGTCAGTCTCAAGGCTTGCAAGGTCAAGCTCTGGAATGCAGGCGACCTCCTCGGCGCTCTCGCGGCGGCTCTGATACGCATGAAGCAGCGCAAGGTCATCCTTCACCTTCTGCGCGTCAATTCCGTCAGTCAGTTTTTTGAGCAGTCGCTGTTCGGCGGCAGTGCGGAGCTTGAGATATTTTTTTGAGGGGCGCACCATAACGTAGGAGCGCCGCTGGTTCTGAAGCAGGTATTTTTGAATCAGGTCGACCACAAAGCCAGAGTTTTCAGAAAGCTTGCGGCGGATTTCTTCTATTGCGGCGCGAAAAAACAGAATCTCACCCGGATTCCGTCCGTAATTCCAGCCGTTCAAGGCGCGGTCAAGCAAAACGAGCGAATACGGACCGCCGGAACGCACCACCTCGCGGCTTGAGAATTCCGCGCTCATCAAGGCGGATTCCACGTCCTGTGGATTTATGCCGTTGCGGCAGAGTTTTTCCAATGTGGAAAGAATGAGCGAATAGACTTTTTTTTCATTGCGGGGCTTTACGCCGTGCAAGCCCACCGAAAGCACGAACGAACGGCTGTCGTTTATGGTGCCCGCAAGAGGCGCAAGGTCGTCACCCAAATCCGAATCAACAAGAGCTTTTGTAACTGGCGAGCCGTCATGTCCAAAAAGCACCTCCGAAAGGAACGCGCATTCCATATAACTCTGAAAGTCCGTGGTGTCGCCGCACAGCCAGTTTATAGTAACGGTGGCTCCAGTTGCGCCGGTGTCAGGCGCAAGCTCCGAAACATGGAGCGGCTTTTCTATGGGGCGGGCGGTTTCCATGCGCACGAATTCTTCGCTCACAAACGGATAGCGCTCATGTTCCTGCGGCACAGGAAACTGCTTCTCAAGGTCATCCAAAAAATGAGCCTGAAGAAAGTCCAGCTGCTCTTCCGTCGCGATGTTTCCGTACAAAAACACAAGGCAGTTTTCAGGCCGGTAGTATTTTTTGTGGAACGCCCTGAAATCCTCGTACGAAAAGGACGGAATCTCAAGCGGGTCGCCGCCGGAATCAAAGGCGTAGTTCGTTCCTGCAAAAAGACTGCGGAGCTGAGCGTCTCCCGCAACGGATTCAAAGGAGGAATAATTTCCCTTCATCTCATTGTAGACAACGCCCTGAATGGCATAGGAGCCGTCGCCACCAAGCTCAAGACGATGCCCCTCCTGCAAAAAGGCTTCCTTTTTTAAAAGCGGAAAGAAAACCGCGTCGCCGTACACGTCCATCAGGTTGAAGTAGTCCGCGCGGTTCATGGAGCTTGCCGGATACACCGTCTTGTCGGAATACGTAAGGGCGTTCAAAAAAGTGCTCACGCTCTGATTCATCATGTTGGTGAACGGCTCCTTGAGCGGAAACCTGCGCGACCCGCAGAATACCGAATGCTCCATGATGTGCGCCGCTCCGGTTGAATTCCGAATGGGGGTTCTGAAGGCAAATGCAAACAGATTTTCCGCATCGTCGTTCAAAAGATGAAAGACCTCCAGCCCGGTCTGCTCGTGGCGAAGATAGATTCCACGCGAGGCGCAGTCCGGTATGTCATGAACGGACAGCACCTTGAATTTCTTGTACGATTTTCCAATTTCCAAAGACATATTTTTTCCTATTATTTTCTTCTGTCAGACGAACACGTCGTCATTTCTGCCCGCGATGATGAGTTTTCCATCCTCAAACGCGCGGCGAAGCTCGCTGAAAAACTGATTCGTAATGGCATCACAGTCCGATTTTCTGAACGGCGCATTAAGCTCCTGCTCCTCTCGTACAAGAGCGCGTCTGCCCGCCGAAATACAGGAAAGGATTTTTTCCGCGAAGGATTCCGGCTTTTTTGCAAGCAGCAGGGCAATGTCGCGCTCGCTCATCAGGCGAAGCTTTTCCTGAATGAAGCGGTCATCGGCGGCAATGACGTCGTCAATGGTAAACAGACGGCTCCGCAAATCCTGCCCAAGTTCAGGGTCTTCCTCTGCAAGGTTCGTAAGGATTGATGTCTCCGCGTCGGGACTCATTTTTTTGAGGATTGCGGCAAGCGCGTTCCGTCCGTCAATGTTCTCCGCTTTTTCGGCAGTCTGCGCAAGCGACTTCTCATGCATTGCCTGATCGACGCGACGAAGAACCTCCGGGCTTATCGGCTCCATTTTTGCAAGGCGGCGTACAACCTCTTTCTTAGCGTCGCTTTCCATAAGATTGATGACGGCGGCGGCTTTTTTTGGTTCCAGATGAGAAAGCACTAGCGCCCTCACCTGCTCGCTCTCGTCGTTCAGCAGGAACAGGATGCGCTCGCTGTCCGCGTCGTTCAAGTATTCAAAGGGCTTTGCGCCCCGGAACGGCGCGGCCTTATTCAGCATTTCGTCAGCACGCTCAGGACCGTAGGCTTTTTCAAGAATCTCTCGGGCTGTCTCCACGCCACCGCTCTCGCGGGATTTTTCTAGCAGCGCGTTGAATTCCTCAAGGATGACGCTCGCTTCCTCCGCTCCCACGGAACGGATTGACGCAATCTCCGGGATTATTCGCTCGGTCTGCTCCGCGCTTAGATGAGGAAGCACCTTGGCAGCCTCGTCAACGCCTATCAGAAGCAGAAATTTTGCAACGCGGCGATACACGGAATCCTTACCGTCTGGCTCCGGCTCGCTAACCGGCACCTTTATCAGCCCGCCGGAGGTAAGATAGTCGGTCGTGCGGTCTTTTTGCGTCGTGCGGTTCTCAAGGATTTTTCCCACTTCCCGGTCAACTTCCTTGAATATTTTTTTGTCTGCGCCAGCTGGCTGCGTTCCATACGCCTTTGAGCGCATATCATTCAAATTCATGGTTAGTAGTGTAGCACAAATCTCGGACTAAAAACATCTCCCGAAGCTAAAACTTTACGTTTTCTTCATCGTCGGGACCGACCACCGCAAACCAGCGGGAAGCGCCGTCCACCCAGTAGGCTCTGAACACGCGGTCAACGTCAGCAGGAGTAAGAGACCGAGCCTTTTCTATCAGTCCGTCCGCACGCAAAATGTCTCCGAACTGAAGAAGGCTTGCGCACATTCTGCCGGTAACGCCGCCCACCGTCGCCTGCGACACGAATTTTCCGGTGATGTAGGAATTGATATAGCCTTCAAGCCGCGCCGACACAGGCTCCAGCACATAGGAGCCATCAGGCTTTCTGGCGCTGATTGTCATTCCGCTCAGCATGATTTCCTTTGCCTCGTCCATGAACGACGCGAATTCCGTAAGGTTTGACGCGCGGTACAGCACGTCGCCGCCCAGCGGAGCCGCGGAACTAGAAACAAAAGAATACGGAGTGTAGCATGCACCGTGCTTTTCCCTAACCACATTGTGCAGGATGTCCGTGTAGATTGCCGCCGTTATGCAGGCAGCAGCGTAGTCCTCGTCGGTAACAGCAGGGCTTGCAAAGGCGCGCAGCACGTAGCCGGTGCCCGCGGCGCTCTGATGCACGAGGACGGCATTTTCCCCCTCGACTGACACGGAAGGAACGCCCGATTCCGCCAGCGGAGACGAAAGGGCGGGAATTGAGCCGAAAGCCTTTTCCAGGCGTTCTTGCAGATGTTCTGCACTCACGTTGCCACTTGCGACAATACAAAGCCTTCGAGCGTCCAGCAGGCTACGGTAATGCTTTTTTATAGCTGCCAGCGTAATATTTTCTATTGATTCAGGCGTGGCAGACGTTTTTGCCGCGTAGGGATGTCCGTCGTACAGCATGAGCGACGCATAATACATCAGCATTTGCGCCGGCTCGTTCATTATGGACTGAATGTTCTGGCGGTATTCCTGCATGAGAAGTCCATATTCGCGCTCAGAAAAAAGAGGATTCAAAAACGCATCCTCAAGGCAGAAGAACGTGTCGTCAAAATAGTCAGTGATGCACGTCATGCCAAGCACCGAGCCTTCATGAATGGAATAATTGAAGAATTCAGATTGCGTCCTGTAACAGAAATCCTGAAGCTCCTGAAAGCTACGGTTTTTGCTTCCCATCCGCATCAAAGAAAAAACAGCATCCTCTAAGCCCGAAGTCTGCGGCGTAAGCGTCTGCACCCCTCCGCGCACCACGACATATACGGCGGTCAGCTCACTTTCTGCATTGTGCTTAAAATACACTGGAATATGATTCTGAAGCTCAAAGCGTTCCGGCGCGGTTCCGGCAAACAGCGTGGCGCAAAGCATGAGCAAAAGGCACAGCGCAATTCTTTTTTTCATATGGCTACCTCGTTTCAATTTTTCGTTCATTGTACACCCCCGGAAACAAAAAAGCCCCTGGCAGAAAACTGTTCTTTCGTTTTTTCATAGACGGAAGGATGAACGTACAACGTTACCAGCGGATTCTTTCCATCAAAATAAGCGCGGCAGAACGCAGACAGTACGGCGGAATCAACTTTCGCCATATTCTGATTGTAGGTGTAGTAATAGTCCTCGCCCGTAACCGCCCACCAGAAGCGCAGAGAAGAAAGCAGACCTTTTGCCGTCTGGCGCTGGATGACCGCATCGTCCTCAAGCCGCCGGCACAGCGCCGCAAGGCTCTCAGAATCAGCGGCGGAAGAAACGCTCTGCATGAGAAGCGGAAGCTTTTCTGCAAAATACAAGGCACGCTCAGCAATGTCCTGCTCCGGACTTACGACCATTGCAGAAAAAGAGAACAGCCCGCAGGTGCGGCGCGTGTGGTAGCCGCCACTCGTGTAGTCAGCGTCAGGAAGTCCCAGAAGCGGATCCTCGGAAAGAGTCCTCTTGAACAGCCCCGACGGCTCGGCAATAAGACTGCTCAGAATGTCAGCGGCATAGGTATCCGCCTCGTTATGAGCGGCATCGGGTCCACGAAATTCAACGTGTATATCCGCAAGCTCAGGAGAAAGCTTGTCATAGGGCATGACGCGCAGCACTGGGGCGTCAAATGGCGCGGCAGGATGTCGCACCGTGCCGTCAGCAAATGGAGCCTTTCCACGCTTCCAGCTGCCAAAAATGCGTTCCGCCATGTCGCGAACCTCGTCAGGGTTCACGTCGCCGCCCACAAAAAGCGCGGCATTGTTCGGAATGTAGTATTTTTTTTGAATTTCCTTGAGCTGCTTGACGGTGGCAGCCTTTATTGACGCTTCCGTTCCGGCAGGATCCGTCGTCCATGGAGAATCCGCAAAGAACAGGCGGTATTTTTCCTTCAAGCTTCTGTAACCAGGGTCAGAAGCCTGACCATTTATCTCCGCAATGACGACCTTCTTCTCATTCTCAAATTCCTTTTTGTCAAGCGTGGGCGTGCGCACCGCCGCAGACCAGAATCGTAAGCCCTGCTCCGTAAGCGCGGACGGCACCGTAAAAAAATAATTCACCGTCTCAATGTCCGTGGTACCGTTACGTCCGTAGGCTCCCATATCACTGGTAGCACGGACAACCGCGGCGGCATCCTTGTACAGGCTGTTTCCCTTGAACATCATGTGCTCGTACAGGTGGAACACGCCAACGTTCTCAGGAGTCTGGGTATAGGCACCGCAACGTACGGCAATTTCTATATAGGCAAGCGGAACGGAATGATTTTCCGCAACAAAAACGGAAAGACCGTTGTCAAGCACGTAAGAATGGAGCGACTTGACAGGAGTTTCCTCGGCAAACAAAGCCGTAACCGAAAGAAGCGCAGAAAGCGCGGCACAAGCAAGAAGATTTTTTTTCATATGATTATTAAAACACGAATTGCGCAGAAAAAAAAGCAGATTTTACAAGCGCATGAAGCTTCAGCATGAAAATAGCATCTTGAGAAACAAAGCAGAATTCTGGCATTAAAATTGTCTGCCCTACGCAAAAATGCGTTTTTGTTGCGCATGAATAAAGCGTAAGGAATTTTATTTACAGGGTGCTTACCGCACCCTCACTTTATAAATGCTCACAAAAGCCACTTTTTGCTTCGAGCAGCCAATTTTGTGCTTCATAAAACTATACTTTTTCGCATCATTATTTTCATGCTGAAGCCCTGGGCAAAGCAACGCATTATTTGACAGGCATAAAGCGACATGATAAAATTGATTACTTTTTTCTATAAAATTAAATTAAAAAGGAACATAAAATGAAAAGAAGTGTTTACACAATCGGCTCTTTGCTAATCCTGCTCATTGCGGCATTCATCTTTGTATTGGTGCCCATTTTTTCCGGCGGACGCGCCCAGAAGCGGCTTCCTGCATTCGGAAAATACGACGGAACGGAAATCCGTTACGAGCAGAACTCTGACTTTGCGAATTACGTAGCCCGCTACGCGGATTACTACAAGAATCAGGGACTTGAAATCAACAACTCGAACTACTACTACATTTTCAACTACGCATTCAACACCACGGTAAGCCAGCTGGCATATCGCAATGCCGTAAAAAAGAGTGGCTACACGGTTCCAAAAACAGCCGTAAACCGCGCGCTCATGACCTATTTTACGGACGAAAAGGGCGCATACTCGTCAAAGCTGTATAAAAAAGCTGTGAACGACAATCCTGCCGGCGTGGAGGACTTGCGAAAGGACATCATCGGAACGCTCACGACGCAGCGCTATGCAGAGGATTCCTTTGGTGGTCAGACACCGCTCGGAAAAGAAACGCTCTACGGTCTCAAGGCTTCCACCGCAGAGGCTGAGTTCATCTCAAAGCTCGGCGAGAACCAGAAATCCCTGAACCTTGCCGTATTCAACATGGACGAATTTCCGCAGACAGAAAAGGTTGCCTATGGAAAGGCAAACGCAGAAAAATTCGTAAAATACGACTTTTCCGTTATCACCGTGTCAGATAAATCAAAGGCAGAATCAGTTGCAAAACGCATCGCGAACAACGAGATTACCTTTGCGGACGCGGTTTCTGAATACTCCACAAAATCCTATTCAACGGATTCTGGAAAAATCAACAACAAATATCACTATCAGATTGAAAAATTCCTTGTGAACAAAGACGACATGGCAAAAATTTCCGCGCTTGACGTGGACGCTGTAAGCGAGCCGCTTCAGACTTCTGTAGGATACACAATCTTCAAGGCAGATTCAGCGGCAATTCAGCCGAATTTCACTGAAGACGCGACGGTCTCAACGGTTTACAACTACCTGACCACAAATGAATTTTCTGTAATCGAAAACTACTTCACTGCACGCGCCGAGGAATTTGCAACGGCAGCGGCAAACGGCTTCAGCGCAGCCTGCACACGGTTCAACGCAAAGAAAGTTTCCGTTCCGGCATTCCCGGTAAATTACGGCGACCTCTCTGTTGCAAACAAGCTGGACACTTCTTTGGAAGGACTTTCTGGAGCCTCAACTAATGAGACATTCCTTAAGGCGGTAGCGTCTCTTGGTGCAGGAGAAATCTCAAAGCCAATCGTAAACAGCCGCTCCGTTCTTGTGTTCCAGGTTGAGAAGGCTAACGTAAAACCGGAAGAGCCTGTTCCGGCAGAGGCAATAAAGGACGAGCTTACAAACTACGACGCTTCATCTGCACAGGCAGCGCTGCTTGCAAGCCCTAAATTGGAGAACAATCTTTCTGACGTGTTCTTCAAATATATGATGAACAACAACTAGACCGAGGAACGATTGCCCGTTTCTGAAGTACAAAAGCCCTGCCTGACACAAACTGCGCAGGGCTTTTCTGTTCTCTACAAGGACAGATTCTTATATTCAAAATATTCTCCGCAAAAAAACATTCTTTCAGTAGTGGCTGGCATGGAAATTCTGCCCGGCACGATTTTTTTATGCGTGTCGCCCCTGCTCTGCTACGGCGTTCAGGAGCTGGCGGAACGGCTTCCCACGGACTGCCTTTTGATTGGCGTTGAGGCTGACCCCGCGTTACATGAGCTTGCAGCAGAACGCGCAAAAGCATTGCCCTGCGCACAGAACGGAACCTTTGTTCTGGAGCGTCCGGAAGCCCTGCGCGCAGTGCCGGAAAAAATCAGCCGCCTGAACAAAGGTCAGTACCGCCGCGTCATACGGCTTGACATGAGCGGGGGAGCGGCATTCCTTGCGGAATTCTACGACAGTCTTTTTGAGGCAACGCGCAACGCCGTAAGTCAGTTCTGGAAAAACCGCGTGACACTGGTAAAATTCGGGCGGCGGTACGCAAAAAATATATTGCAAAACCTTTCCCTCGTCGACAAAGCAAAACCTCTCCCCCGCGTGCAAAAGCCGATTCTGGTGCTTGGAGCCGGAGAAAGCGCACTCCAGACTATTCTTGCCATAAAACGGGAGCCTACAAACGCACACGCCCGAGAACGCTTCTACATCATCGCCGTTGACGCCGTTCTTCAGACGCTTCGTTCTCTTTCTCTGCGTCCTAATGCCGTAATCTGCGAGGAATCGCAGGACATCATCGCACGCGCATTCACCGGGTGCCGCGCCTGGTATGACACGCTGTTTGTAAGCGCAAGCGCCTGTCCGCAGGTAGCCCGCCTTTGCCCACAAAAAAACGTGTTCTACACATCGTTGTACGAGCAGACCGGGTTTCTTTTGCAGCTGACGGAAAGCGGCATTCTTCCCAACCCAATTCCACCGCTCGGTTCCGTCGGGCTGAGCGCCGTAAAAATCGCCCTCAGCATACGCGCGGACGAAAGGATTCCTGTTCTGGTGAGCGGACTGGACTTTTCATATTCCTGCGGGCAGACTCACGTGAGCGGTTCTCTGCACGAACGGGCGCGGCGCATAAAAAGTACCCGTCTTTTGCCGTTCCGCGCATATGGCGCGTCTTTTGGAGCAGACAGCATTGCGTTATCAAGCAAGAACGGCGCGAGCGTCTACACTGGAACCGCGCTCTTAAGCTACGCACGGCTTTTTTCGTTCATTTTCGGAAAGGAAAAAAATCTGTTTGACGTAGGAAGCACCGGCCTTGCGCTTGGCATACCGCAGCAGGACATTGCAGACGCACTCGCGCAGGAACCGCAGCCCATAGAAAAAGCGGAGGCTGCGTCAGAAGGTGGATTCACACCTCCGCCCGCAGTCGCATTGCAGGGCGAACCGCATTCCGTGTCGCAATTCCTCGCAAAAGAGCGCACAGCACTGGTTCAGCTGAGGAATATTTTCACCGGAAAAACAAAAATCCCGGACTCACAGCAAAACGCGCAGATTGAGCGTCTTCTGCAAAACCGGGAATACCTTTATCTGCACTTTCCTGACGGCTACCGGCTGAGCCTTTCTCAGGATTTTTTAAACCGAGTGCGCATAGAGCTGGACTATTTTCTGAAAATCATCGGCAAGGCTTCTGAAAACTGCTAGTTGTCAGCCTCATTATCTTTGAGAACTGCAAGGAATGCGCTCTGCGGAAGCTCCACGTCACCGAACATCTTCATCCGCTTCTTTCCTTCCTTCTGCTTTTCAAGAAGCTTTCTCTTTCGGGTAATGTCACCACCGTAACACTTTGCAAGAACGTCCTTTCGGAAGGCGCTGACTGTCTCGCGTGCGATAATCTGACCGCCAATCGCTCCCTGAATTGCAACCTTGAACTGCTGGTGGCTTATCTCATTCTTAAGGCGCTCGCAGACTTTTCGTGCGCGGTCGGCGGCGTTTGCCTTGAAACAGAGGAATGAAAGGGCATCAACTGGCTTTGAATTTAAAAGCATGTCTACTTTTACAAGTTCCGTAGGTCTGTAGCCGATTACCTCATAGTCAAACGAAGCATATCCCCGGCTGTAGCTCTTAAGCTTGTCATAAAAATCAAACAGAACCTCGGCAAGCGGCATCTCATACGTAAGCTCAACGCGTTTCTCATCAAGATACTGCATGTTCGTCTGCTCTCCACGCTTCATTTTGCAAAGTTCCATCAATGAACCAAGATAAGTTGCAGGAGTGATGATGCTTGCCTTGATGTAAGGCTCTTCCGCGCTCTTGATGCGTCCCTGTGGATATTCACTCGGATTGTCCACAAACATTTCTGCGCCGTCGGTAAGCTCAACCCGGTAGCGGACGCTTGGAGCCGTAAAGATTATTGCCTGGTCGTAGTCGCGCTCAAGGCGCTCCTGAATTATCTCAAGATGCAGGAGCCCCAAAAATCCGCAGCGGAAACCGTTTCCGAGCGCAAGGGAATTGTCCTTCTCGTATACAAGGCTCGCATCATTGAGCTTGAGCTTTTCAATGGAACTTTTAAGCTCTTCGTAGTCATTTGAATCCATAGGATAAATCGAAGAATAGACTACAGGTTTTACTTCCTTGAATCCAGCGAGAGGTTTTTCCGCAGGATTTGCAACGCCGGTAATCGTATCACCAACGCTCACATCACTTACAGTCTTTACACCTGCAATGATGTAGCCTACGTCTCCTGCTTCCAGACGACCGGTTTCCTCATAATCAATCTTGAACACACCGCACTGCTCTACTCTGTATTCGGCACCGCTGCTCATCATGCGGATAACGTCGCCGGTTTTTACGGTGCCTTCCTTTACGCGCACATGAACGACGACACCTCGGTACACGTCATAATGGCAGTCAAATATGAGCGCCTGAAGAGGAGCCGACACATCGCCTTCAGGTGCAGGAAAATAATTTACAATGGCTTCAAAAAGCTCATCAATTCCTTCGCCTGTTTTTGCAGAAACAAGCTGCGTCATGCTGTCGTCAAGCCCAAGCTCCTTGTCTATCTGGGCGCGGCAGGAAGGAATGTCCGCGCTGGGAAGGTCAATCTTGTTTATTACGGGAACAATCTCAAGATTCTGCTCAATTGCCATGTACATATTTGAAACCGTCTGGCTTTCAACGCCCTGACTTGCATCTATAAGAAGAAGCGCCCCCTCGCAGGAAGCAATCGCACGGCTCACCTCATAAGAGAAGTCTACGTGTCCCGGAGTATCAACGAAGTTCAGCTCGTAGTCGTGACCGTCCTTAGCATGATACGGAATCGTAACCGCCTGGCTTTTTATGGTGATTCCGCGCTCGCGCTCAATATCCATGCTGTCAAGAATCTGATTCTTCATCTTTCTGTCGTCAATAATCTTTGACTTCTGAATCAGGCGGTCTGACAGAGTTGATTTTCCGTGGTCAATGTGTGCAACTATACAGAAGTTGCGCTTGTACTGCATTTCCATAAAAAGTCCTTTTGTTTAAAAATAGTATGGGCTGTCCAGCTGCGCGCCAATGCGAATCGTAACATCAAGATAGCCCCTCTTTTTTTTGCGTGTATTCATCTGAACGCTCATCGCGCTTTTATCCTCATTAAAATCGACATCCGCAACGTACACCGGATCCAGTTCGCTGAATCCGCTTTCGTCGGCAACGGAGCCGCGGATTATTCTTGCAATTGTGTACTGCCGGCGTGACATCGTGGAGCTTGGAGCAAGCTGCATTCCAAAAATCGGAATGAACGACGTGGTAAGCAAATCCGACTTGTAAATCTCATAGCCGGGCTGCTCAGGGCGCTCGTCAAGGTAGAGCAGCACGTTCCTTCGCTCTCCGTCGCGCTCGTAGGCACAGGAAAGAATTGTTTCCGGACCATAGTTTCTGAGAACGTCCAGAAGGTTCTCAATCGTATAAATGCGGATTCCACTTATTTCCGTAATCACGTCGTCAACCATAAGCCCCGCCCGAAAAAGCGGTCCGCCGGGCATGGTGTACTGCACCTCAAGCCCAAGATTTTTCATTCCTTCTTTTTTTGTATGACCAAAGCCGCCATGCCAGCCCAGCGTGCGCTTTCCGCCGCTGAACAGGAACGGCAAATCCTGACGTAGATATTCAACCGGAATAGCAAAATTCAAGCCCTGATACTGAAGGATTCCTGCAAATACGATTGCCTGCACGCGGTTGTTCTTGTCAATGCAGGGACCGCCGGAATTGCCGGAATTTACGGCGGCATCAATTTGGAACACGCTTCCCGTGGTGAACAGTTTTCTGTCCGCCGCCGAGACGATTCCGCTGGTAACCGTGCCATGCAGTCCAAGAGGCGTTCCAATGCAGTTCACCGGCTCGCCAACCGTAAGCCCCGCGCTGGAGCCAAGCTCCAGAATGAACGGCGGGTCAATCTCGCACTTAAGGAGCGCAAGGTCAAGCACGGAATCATAACCGATGACTTTTGCAGGAATGCGCGTCTCCTGATCAGAGGCAAGTTTTATAAAAAGCCGCGAATAGCCTTCGTACTTTGGGTCAACCAAATCGCTTATGACGTGATGATTCGTAACGATGTAGCCACGCTTGTCGATAAAAAAGCCTGAGCCAAGCACGCGGTCCGCATAGCCAATGCCATTCTGAATCTTTATTCCCTTGTCAACCCATATGGTAACCGTAGCATTCACGCAGTCTGCCATTGTCTTAGGAAGAAGAGACCTATCCGTAACCAGGCCGGGAACGTCGGTAAGCGCCTTTGCAACAAGAGCGCGCTCAAACGCAGGCGACGCATCGATTTTTGCATAGCCCACATTTCTCAGCGTTACATAAAACCGGTACGCCGCAAAAAACGCGCCGTCAGCAATAGCCTTCTCATAGGCAGAATGCACGATGTCCGCCCGGGCAGAAACGGTGTCATCGTCAGCCAAAAGCGTCGCGCGCCACAGCGCTTCCACCGGCTTTTCCTCGCCGATTGCCTCAATCCGCCGCTTCTCGTTCTCAATGACGTCAGCCTCAGAAAAATCAGGATTATGGAACACCTCCGAGGGCTGCTTTATGGATGAGCACGAGACAAGAAAAAATACAAAAAGCGCAAAAACAAAGCTATTTCTATTCATTGCCAGCCACATCCGTCTGCTCAGATTCTCCGCTGGTCGGTTCCGGAATAAGATATGCATACACCACAACACCAATGCGGACCGCCTGAATTCGCCGTCCGTCATTTTCCACAAGGATTGAGCACCCTTGCTCTGCCACGGTATTTATCCGGTCCATCACATTCACTTCGTCGCTGCCCGAACCTTCCGCACCGACCCAATAGAAGGAATCAAATTCGCCCTTGAAGACGGAAAGAGTCTCCTTTCCTACAGAAACGCTCGCAGGCTCCCCGTTCCTTGTCGTAACCGTAACCAAATGCTTTTCTGGCACGGAATAGAACTGCGAATCCTCAACAAGCGGCTCCTCGGCATTCGCCCGCGGGTATCGCTTGTAACGCACGTCCCATTCGCGGTCGCCGTCAATATCCCAGCTGGAAACCTTTCCCTCATCGGCAAGATATTCCTCGGTAAAATCAGGAATCGTGTCGCCGTTGTGGTCAAGCTGTACCATGCGAAGGTAAATTCCGCTTCCTGCAACCGGCAGACCGAACAGATTTGTCATCACCTGCTCCTGCTCCGCAGAATTGCGGTGAAGCAGATTCTCCGGGTCATAGCCGAAGGTCTCAAGCAACTCAAAAACGCCGTCGCCGTCATTGTCAACGGAACGAATCGTAGGAAAGCCGTTCTCAAAAAGCGCATGGGCATACACGGAATCAAAGGAATAGTAGGTCGCCGACTGCGGATACCCGTTCAGCACGGAAAAAACAATCCGCGCGCTCGGTCTTTCATCGGAAGAAATCTCGTAGCTTGAGCAATTGAACAGAATGCGGCTCTCGTTCAGCATAGGAACCGCGGAATTTACGAACGGCACAAAAAAATCAAATTGAAAAAGCTCGCGCACCAGCTCAAGCGGGCGAATCTCAACCGGAGTCCAGCTCAGGGTCTCGTCCATCAGATTGAACGTTACCAAATCAGAGGCAAGCCGCTCCGACTTGAACACAGCCTTTATCACCGCCGGATACGTTCCATAAAAAAGCTGCACATTGCCCTGCGTAAGGCTAAGCGTCTCTGGAACGCCAAAGTCGCAGTCAACCGACCATTCGCGGATGCCGTCGTTATTCTCATCCCACCAGAACGAGCGGGGACGACCGCGAAAGTACGTTATGAACAAGTTTCCGTCGCAGTCAAAATCGGTGTCGACGGATATGACTCCCTCAAACGAATTCAGATGCTCACGCACGGACGAAACCGTAACCTCGTCCGTTATGAGCGAAAGAAAATCCTCCAGCAGGGAAAGCGAGATTTCCTTGTCAGAAAAGGATGAAAAATAATCCCAGGCCTCCTGCTGGCTCATGAGCGAGCAATTCAGGGCAATCAGCGCGTACAGAGGATGCTTCATGCCGTGGGCAACAAATGCCTGCGCCATGCGCTTCTGACGCTCGCCGGTCGCAAAATAGGTCGCATAAATCTCAAGGTCAGCATCCGGATTGTCATATTCCGGCATACGTACGATAAAGGAATCCGCAATCTTCTGCACCAATAGCTCGCTCCGCTCATCAGAAGCCGCGGCAAAAGAGGAATCAAATAATCCGCGGTGCAAATCATATTCATATTTGAAAAAAACATGAGGGAATCGCTTGTCCGCAGGATAAATCTTCCGCGCAACGTCAATCTTCTCACGCGCCTTTTGAATCGATTCCGCCGTGCGCATCCGATAGCATGCCTTAACGCGGATATATTCCGCATCAGATGAATACACGAAGGGCTTTGCGTCCAGAATTGCCAGCGCCTGCTCACAGGAACCAGTGTCGCACAGCAAATCCGCGTACAGAATGCGCGCACCGTCGCGATTGTAGTCCACCCACTCGCCCTCGGTCATCGCACGCATCACCAGCGGAATTATCTCCGCCTTCACCTCAGAAAGTCCGCTTTTTGCGGCAGCCTTTATGTACCACAGGTCTGCAATCAGGTCATCATAAGAAAGCCCCAGCTCTGCCTGGGCAAGCGCGTTTCCATAGTCTCCGCCAGAAAGATAGTTTTCGGCAAGCTTAAGACAGCGCACTGCGGTACGGCGATTTGCGGATTCCGCCGAATAGGGAGCCGCATTCAAAAAGCCCGCGCAACAGAGAAAAAAAAGAAATGAAATGAACGTCCTCTGCATAATTATCCTCTGACTATCCAGTTGGGAAAGCCGAAAATTCCTCCAAGAACAGCACGGATTTCCTGCTCCGTCGTGCAAAGCTCCTGCACAATCGGCACGGACGACCTCTGAAGTTCCGGCACATGCCAGTCAGAAAGAACGTCCGAAACCCGCTTGCTCGCTCCGTCCGCCGCGCGAACAGCGTCTCCGAGCGCCCGGCTCCGCACGCAGAACGGCAGTGGAAGCCGCTCAAGCAGCACGCTTCCCGCAGTCCCCTCAAAAAGAACCGCTGCTTCCGAGGGGCAGAAGCCGTCCACCGTGCATTCCACATTTCCAAAAGGAAACTCAAACCTTCCGCTTTTTTCTATTATAGCAAAAAATTCAGATTCAGTCGCTAGTAAATCGGCATTTTTAATCACTATAAGCGATTTTGTGCGACGAATTTCTATGCCGCATGAATTAACACTTTCCCGCCGCTCCGTGCAGAATGAATGCATCAGCCGGAACGGAAAACGCACACGCCGCCCTAACAACGCCAAGCCGTTCTGCAGCACGCGAACCTGAACGCCTGGCAGCAGCGAATCAAACGCCGCCACCGCACAAAAAACAGAGCCAGAAGGAACGTGCGCAGCATCGCTAAAAATGCCATCCAGCAAGGTGCCGTCAACCGCCTCTGCCCGCTTCCATGCAACCGCGCCAGATAGCTGCTCAAGCACGTCGTTTTCAAGACGAGTTTTTACCGCGCCGTCAAGCACAGCCCGCGCCGCCCCCGGAAACCGACCGTTCAAAAACGGAATCAGCTCATTCCGCACCCGGTTACGAAAATACGCGTTGTCAGCATTCGTGCTGTCAGTGCGCCATGCAACGCCTTTTTTTGTAAGATACGCTTCTATGTCCGTGCGGCTCACCGTAAGAAGAGGCCGCACAAAGCGACCGCGCCGCATCCGTATTCCGCTCAAGCCAAGCGCGCCGCCACCCTGTAAAAAGCGCATGAGCAAGGTCTCAAGCGTATCGTTTTCCGTGTGGGCAAGCGCAATAAAATGAACGCCCGCCTCTTTTGCAAAGCGCTCAAACGCCGCATAACGCAAATCGCGCGCGCACGCCTCAATACCAGTGCGCTTCTCTTCGTTCAATGCAAAAACAGCGCCCGGTGCAAGCTCCTCCATAAAAAATGCTATGTCCACGCCGTCCGCCCGCAAGGCATCGCACACATCACGCGTAAAAAGAGCATCGCCGCGCGACTCCTCCGCCGCCCGGATATTGTGATTCACCGTAATAACCTTCAGACAAAACTGATGAGCGCGGCTCAGTGCCGCAAGACTCACCAGCAAGGACACTGAATCCGCGCCACCGCTGACGGCAACACCCAGCGCATCCCCCGCCGTAAGCCTGCCCTGCGAGTCAAAAACTTCGCATTCCAAAAGATTCTGCCATACCGTGCGCTCAAAGCGCGCACCGCTCTCATCACTACAAACCATCACACATATTGTACGATTTTTTCAATAAAGTTCACAGAGGGCAAACGCCCCACGTCGGTCAAACATAGCGCACACTCACGCCCAACACAAAACACAACATGCAGTTCGCAAAAAAGCCCCGGACATAAAAAAACTGCCGGCACAAAACCGGCAGTCCGTCTAAAAAAGTTCCTTATGCAGAACGCAACGCTTAGCGCGCAGGAGCGATGCTTACCAAAGAAGCCTCGCCGTTCGTAAGGACAGTAACGTCCTTTCCAAGGTTCAAATCCTTTACAAGAATCGCGTCTCCAACGTTCAATGCAGAAACGTCAACTACGACGCGCTCAGGAAGATTTGCAATCGTTGCCTGAACCTTAATCTCAGGAACACGCTTTACCATAAAGCCACCCTTGAGAACACCGGCAGCATTTCCAGTAAAAAGAATCTTGTAAGTGTATACAAGCTTCTCGTCCGCACCCGGAACAAAGAAATCCACATGAAGAACCTGATCATTGCGGATATTGTACTCAACGTCCTTAATCAGCGCTGTGTATGCCTTTCCTTCAACAGAAAGCTCAACAGGTGTTGTTGCGGTAATAGAACGCCATACCTTGTTGAATTCAACAGCGTTCACCTCAAGCATCGTAGATTCACCCTTGTCATTGTACATAACAGCCGGGATACTACCTACCTTGCGAAGATTTTTAGCAGCTACCTTACCAGTCGCAGTTCTTGTCTTAGCATTGATTGTCTGCTTACTCATTTTCTAAAAGCTCCTTATATCCTTTTAATATTCGTTTCCAAAATATACCAAAAACACGCCGCCTTGTAAACACACACACTTCAGTTTCTCTGGGCGCAAAGGCAAACCGTAACGGGCTATTCCGGGCTACCCTCACGGTCGGTGCGCTCCAGTCGCACAGCTCCTTCCGCGCACGCCGGCTCCGCCGCCCCCTCCATATCCCGCGCAAGCACATTCCCAAAATATAAAAAGAACCACTCGCCTTCAGCGCGCACACTCCGTTTCAAATCCTGTCTCAATCATTCGCATCTCTCCAGCTTCCTGTTAAATAAAAAAGGACTTCCCTTTCGGAAAGCCCTTACGCTGGGACGACAGGATTCGAACCTGTGGAATGACGGCACCAAAAGCCGTTGTCTTACCGCTTGACGACGTCCCAATCAGTATAACCATGAGACTCTAGTCGTCAGAACCAGAAGTCTCAACATGTCCCGCATTGTATTCAGCCAGAATCTTATCCTGCAATTCTGCACGGAATTCCGGGCTTATTGGATGTGCGACATCCTTGTATTCACCATTGGCAGTTTTTCTGCTCGGCATGGCAATGAACAGACCGTTCTGTCCCTCAATAATTTTTACATTGTGAACAACAAAAACATTGTCAAATGTAACTGTTACATACGCACGGAGTTTTCCTTCGTCCTCTACCTTGCGAATGCGCAATTCCGAAATCTGCATCGGCTCCTCCATAAAAAGTCAGAGATAAACTAAATTGCAAGCACGCAATTCATTCCTCTGGCACCAAGTGATTTCACAGCGTTTTCTGCCTCTTCCCTGGAAGCAAAAACACCGTATACAGTAGACCCCGAACCAGACATATCACAGAACGCGGCTCCTTCATTCCGCAGCTCCAGAACAGCCCTTCCTATTTCGGGATACAATACTGATAATGACCTTGTAAATGTGTTCACAAAATTCCATTTTCCCACTGGAAGATTGTACACAGTCTCCAAGGTCTCTATTGCGGGGTAGTCATACATGCACTGCCCCGATTTTTTTTCCTCAGCAAACTGCTTGTCAACCAAGGCGTATGCCTCTTTGGTCGAACTGTGAACACCGGGGAAGATAAGCGCAAAGTACAAATCCCGGCGCTTGCAGATTTCTTTTACACGCTCACCACGCCCAGAAACGACGGCACAACCGCCATTCTCTTTATCGCAATGAACGAAAAAAAACACATCGCTTCCAACAGCAGCCGCAATTGAATCCAACTGCGCGTCCGTAAGCGAAACACCATTCAGCTTTTCCAGCGCGCGGATAAGCGCCGCAGCATCAGAAGAGCCGCCGCCAAGTCCGCCCCCGGCAGGAATCCGCTTTGTAAGCTCAACGCTTACCGAGCCACATTGCCCGCCGGTAACTGTGCAGAACGCATCATACGCCCTTGTAAGAGTATTCGCCTCCGGAAGCACCATCGCCGGACAAATAACGGAGCATCGCCCAGTTCCCTCTACAGTCCGCACGACAAGCGTATCAGCAAGGCTTATCGTCTGGAAAATACTCTCAATATCGTGAAAGCCATCTGCACGCGCAGGAAGCACCCGAAGATTCAGGTTCACCTTTGCAGAAGCATGCTCAACGATTTCACAAGTCATATAACACTATCTATTATACAGATTTTAGAGCAGTTGTCAATTTTGAGGTTCAAACCTGTTGACCTAAAAAAAACAGTATTTTATATTTTGTCAGAGAGGAAAATCGGCTGACCAGGAGTCACGTATGTCTATCGAAGACGATATTGAACTGTTTGAGGGTCCTTATTCATTTGATGATGATTTTGAGGATGATTTTAATGACGATGAATCTGATGATGTTCTTGACGAATATGATGAGGATTCAGAAAGCTATGAAGAAGCGTTTGAGGATGACTACGATGACGTTTATGAGCCGTTTGACGATGTAGAACCAGAGGACGGCTACACGAACCCCTACAAATACGATGACGGCGACATCACCGACGGCGAAGACCAGTTCTTCGACGACGATGAATAGCCGCATACTGTTATTCTGAATCAGAAGAATTGTGGTAATCCAGCACCTTGCCGGCATGCCACAATTTTTCAAGGTCGTAAAAGCTTCTGGCAGCTTCAGACATAAGGTGAACGACAATCGGACCGATGTCAATAAGATTCCAGTCGTCTCCGTCAGGAGATTTTCGGTTCGTAACATGAAGCTGCAGGTCGTTTTCCTTTATATAATCCTTAACCTGCTTGTACAAGCCCTGCCAATGCGCGGAGCTGGTAACCGTCGTAATGACAAAATAATCCGTCCAGCTGTTCAGCTCAGACACATCAAGAACCTTTACATCACGCCCCTTTCCGTCCTCCAAAAGCCGGGCAATTTCCAGCGCCTTCTGCAGTATCGTTTTCATACATTCCTCCATAAAAATAGATTTATTAATTGGAACGAGGAGTCCAGCCTCCGCCGCGCACATAGCGACCGTCGAAATCTTTTCCAAGAATAATAGTAAAATCGACGTCAGCCGCAGTATCGCTGTCCGCACGGGCAAGATCCACGGATTCCTCCTCAATGTTCGCACAATGAATGAAATCACCGACAATCGCAGCAATTTCCTTGTTTCCGATGTGGTCAATTATGACCGTCTTCTCGTAGTCATTTGAATCAGCGTTCACAGCACTCAGTACGTCATAACTTGCATTCTGGAACAGAATTGACGTGTTATGTGCAAGCCCCTGCACCGTCGTTCCGTTCTTAATCTCAAGCACGTAGACGCGGCTGGCAAAGGTTCCGCTGTTAGAGATAAGCATGTTCGTACTCTGCTTTACCGCATCCTTTATGAATTCCCCGTTGTTCAGAGGGAACAAAAGGCGCTTTGAGTCAACCACGCGCACGCTTCCCGTTACGGTCTGCTTGATTATGGTTT
>ERZ842401.689-NODE-689-length-49548-cov-18.660578_pt1 | contig 49548 bp, 41 predicted proteins | sample MGYA00521270_ERZ842401 | MGnify/ENA primary metagenome ERZ842401 (study PRJEB31892, sample SAMEA3878208) | bioreactor metagenome | biome: Moose rumen | place: Sweden | collected 2011-10 | study: EMG produced TPA metagenomics assembly of the PRJEB12797 data set... | reverse complement strand
TTCAGCCGGCCATCGCTACCAAATAGAAGTTAAAACTTAGTTAAAAACAAGAAATTTTGAAATCGGGATGCCCTCTGTTTAAAGGGCTTCCGAAGCAATTGAGTGTTTACGTTTGCTTCTGTGGAGATAATGTTAGGTCGTGGCATAATGAGGGAACACAGATTTTCCTTCCCGGGCCAAATGAGAATGTTATTTTTGTGTTTACGCATATCCTACAGCATTTGTTCTTAGAGGGAATCGGACTAAGACAGATATGTGATTGGTGCCGTCTGTTGTGGACTTTTAGCTCTGAGATAGATGTAAATCTGCTGGAGAAACGGCTTAAAAAGATGGGGTTGTTGACGGAGTGGTGTGTGTTAGGGACATTGGCTGTTGAGTATTTGGGAATGCCGAAAGAGGCTATGCCGCTTTTCAGTGATAATGCTAACGTCAAGCGGAAGGCTGAGAGGTTAATGGGCTTTGTGATGGAAGTCGGTAATTTCGGACATAACAGAGAGGTAGAATGGTTGAATAGTTTTAAAAGACGCACGTCGCTGATTGGGCATCGGATTACAGATACGATAAAATTATCCTTGGTATTCCCTGTCGATGCTCCTCGTTTCCTGTTGAACTATGTCTGGTGTGGAGTGATGGGAGTAATAAATCGATAACGTAAAATGAGATTCTTATTATGAAAATACTGATTACTGGTGTCCACGGATTCGTGGGCAGCAACTTGGTGAAGGTCCTGTCGAAAGAGCATACTATCTATGGCTTGGATATCATCTCGCCTTTAAAAGATGGGGTAAGGTTTACATTCGCATGGGACTATTTAGACTTGAAGAACGAAATTCCCGATGTGGATGCCATCATTCACCTTGCTGGCAAAGCTCATGATACGAAGAATCAGAGTGCTGCTGATGTGTATTTCAAAGTGAACACGGATCTGACGAAGAGGATTTATGACTTCTTCCTAAAATCGTCAGCCAAAAAGTTTATTTTCTTCAGCAGTGTGAAAGCTGCTGCGGATAGGGTAGAGGGAGAGTATGTGGATGAGAAAGTGACACCCGCGCCTGTCGGACCCTATGGGGAAAGTAAGATAAAGGCAGAGGAATATATCAGGAAGAAGGAGGAAGAACGAATGGCCAAAGGCAAAGAAACTTATATCTTACGGCCTTGCATGATTCATGGACCTGGCAACAAGGGTAATCTGAATTTGCTGTATGGCGTGGTGAAGAAGGGTATTCCCTGGCCGCTTGGTGCATTTGAGAACAAACGGACTTTCACGTCGATTGATAATCTGTGTTACATCATTGAGGGACTGTTAACGAAGGACATAGAGAGCGGTATCTATAACATTAATGATGACGAGGCTGTTTCAACCAACGAGCTCATTGAGATTATCTGCTCTGCGATGGGAAAGAAGGCGCACATCTGGCGCATTCCTCGTGGCTTAATGGAAGGGGTGGCAAATATAGGAGGTAAGCTGCATCTACCTCTGAACCCTGAGCGTCTTCAGAAGTTGACAGAAAATTATGTCAGCTCGAATGCTAAGATCAAGAAAGCATTGGGCATTGATAGCTTGCCAGTGAGGGCAAAAGATGGACTGACGAAGACTATCAAGTCATTTGAGAAGTAGAAGATAGCTGATTTTAACTATGAATTACTCGATGACAATCATTATTATTGGTGCCTTGCTGGTGGCAGCAGAGCTGGTGTACTTTAAAGTGGCAGACCGCTTTAACATCATTGACAAGCCTAACGAAAGGAGTTCGCATACTCGGATTGTGCTGCGGGGTGGAGGAATTATTTTTACGATAGCCCTGTGGATTTGGAGCCTCTGGTATGGTTTGACTTCCGTCGACTTTGGTCACGACTCGGCCATAGGAGAGCAAGTTCTCATGGCTCTCGCTGCTTTCAAAGTTCCATATCCGTGGATGCTGGCAGGCGTGACATTGGCTGCTGGGGTGTCGTTCGTGGATGACATTCACTCACTGCCTGACTCTGTGAGACTGGTGGCTCAGTTCGTTGCAATGTTCTTGATACTTTATCAAGTTGTTGATAGTGGAGAGTGGATAGTGGAGAGTCAGTGGTGGGAGTTGATAATTTATGGGGTTATTGCTCTCATTGTGGCTGTGGGGGCAACGAACATCTATAACTTCATGGATGGCATCAACGGCATCACGGGAGGATACTCGCTGGCGGTCTTGATTCCGCTGATGTTGCTGAACAGGCAAGTGGGCTTTGTGGATGAGTCGCTGCTGGTAGTCATCGGACTGTCATTATTGGTGTTCTGCTTCTTTAACTTCCGCAAGAAAGCAAAATGCTTTGCGGGTGATGTGGGAAGCATCGGCATAGCATTGATCCTGTTGTTCTGTATCGGGAGATTGATTGTGAAGACAGGTGACGTGACTTGGCTGCTGTTCTTATCGGTGTATGGCATAGATGGGTGCATGACTATCTGTCATCGTATCATGCTGCATGAACACCTGGGACAGGCACATCGTAAACATGTGTATCAGCTGATGGCGAATGAACTGAAGATTCCTCATACGTTTGTTTCTACTTTTTATGCTGTGCTGCAGTTAGCCATCTCGTTTGGTCTTATCCTGACTGATTATCACTGGATGTATGCTATAGTGGTCCTCATCGGGCTGTGTGCCATTTATCTGGTTTTCATGCGGGAGTACTATCATCTGCATGAGGAATACCTTAACGGCCTGATGAAAAGTGAAGAGTGAAGAATGTATGGAAATTCAATTGATTAATGATAGCCTGCTCTCTCATCTCCATGGGAAGGCGAGGGAGAATGAGCGGCTAAGGATGAACTTCGACTTGCGCACTACGTCTGCTGACACTTCGCAGCGGATGCTGAATGCGCTGGAGGTGGGGACGCATGTTCCAATTCATCGGCATGTGAACACCTCTGAAACGGTGGTGTGTCTGGAGGGTTGTCTTGACTGGGTGTTTTACGAGGAACTGCCAAACATGGATGCGGGTGGCCCGGTCCATGACGGAAAGACGGTCACTGACGAGAGCTGCTTTAAAGAGGTGGCTCGTTTTCGTATCTGTCCTCGGGAGAAGAAGTACGGCATTCAGATTCCTCCTATGACGTGGCACTCGGTAGAGGTGCATGAGCCAAGCACTATCCTGGAGGCGAAGGATGGAGCGTATGGGAAGTGAAGAAACGTGAAAAAGTGAAAAAGTGAAAGAGTGAAAAAGTGAAAGAGTGAAAAGTGAAGAATGAAGAGTGAAGAATTATCTCCACCGAGACATCTTGAAGGGGGCTTTGATCGAAGGGTCAAGGCCCTCTTCTCGTTAAAAATGCGTGTTATGGCAAGTTGCAATGATCTTGAGGAAAGAGCAATAGGTTAGCTGATTTGGACGTTGGGGAGATGGCTATAAGAAATGGCGAGAAATGGCGAGTTGTTAATAGAGGGGGTGAAAAATCTTAAATTCTTTGGCGGTGTGAAAGAAAAAGTGTAATTTTGCAGACTGAATAATCACTTAATACAGTTAATGGCAATGAAAGGTATCCAGAATACAAATACAAACAACTTCAGTTCCGTGGTGAGCAATAATCGTAGGTTCTTTGTTCCGAAGTTCCAACGAGACTATTCCTGGGACACGGAGCAGTGGGATGACTTATGGCAGGACATCTGTACGATGATTGAAGAAAAAGACGAGCATTATATGGGATATTTGGTGTTGCAGACTGACGACGAAAAACATTACTTTATTATTGATGGTCAACAACGCTTTACCACAATCATTTTGCTCATTTTGGCTGCTATCAAAAATATAAGGCGGCTTGTGGAACAAGGAATAGAAATGGAGGACAACCAGAGGCGAATTGACAATTTGAAAAGCATTTATTTAGGTAAGGAAGACCCCGTTACTCTAGAATACGACAACTTGTTAGAATTGAATAGAAATAATGACCCTTTTTTTCGTGATTACATAGTTAAGTTAGGTGACTTGAAAATAAGGAACTTGAAGGCTACTGAAAAATTGATGAAAAGATGCTTTGAGTTCTTTGATCAAAAATTGAAAGGCCGTTATGTGAGTGGCAAGGATTATGCTTCGTTTATACAGATTGTTGTAGATAATCTATACTTTACGCAAATAGTAGTAAACGATGAAGTAAATGCCTTTAAGGTGTTTGAGACTCTTAACGCCAGAGGAGTTCAGCTGTCATCTTCTGACTTGTTGAAAAACTACCTGTTCTCTTTGGTTGACAGGGACAATAGTCATAGAAGTCATATTGAGTCTCTGGAAGAAAAGTGGGTTCAGTTGACAGATAATATAAAAGCGGAGAAGTTGCCAGAGTTCTTGAGATATTATTGGAATACTCAGCATAAGGCTATACGTGCGAACGATGTATTTAAAACTATCAGAAAAGATATAAAGTCTGACAAGCAGGTGTTTGCTCTCATCAACGAGATGATTCGGTTTAGTGATGTTTACATGGCTCTTCGTGATGAGAACGATGAACTTTGGGAAGATAACGAGACAAGACAGTATATTGCCTTGCTTAATCTATACAGGCTTAAACAGCCTTATTCTGTCTTGATGGCTGCAAAGATGAACCTTGACAACAAGGATTTTAGACAATTGTTGAAAGTTATTGTTACCTTATGTTTTCGCTATAACATAATATGTGATCGCAATCCGAATGATCAGGACCTGCCATTTAATAGCTTAGCGATGCTGATAAGTAGTGAACGACGTGTAGATTATTCACTTTTGGCTCCCATTACGATAGACGATGTTGAGTTTTTGAATTCTTTCCAAGAAAAGTCTTTTCCTTATAGTTCCAGAAATGCAAAAATTGTCAGATATATCCTAGGAAAAATTGAGCATTTTAAAGGATCTGCTCTTGATGTTCAATTTGATGATGAAAATGCATCGGTTGAGCATATCCTTCCGCAGAATTATGACGAACAGTGGGACGTTGACGATGAGAAAGCTGCACGTTTGTTGTGGCGTTTAGGAAACACATGTTTACTTGAGAAACGTTTTAATCGGGACTTGAAAAATGCAGGATTCAAGGAAAAGAAGGCTATCTATGCAGAATCATCTTATTATTATGCCCAGAGAATAGCAGAAGATTTTAGTCAATGGGATGAAAATTCGATTGTAAGGTTGCAGAAAGAGATGGCAAAGGCTGCTACTTCTATTTGGAAAGTGCCGACATGACATGTAATCTGCAAAAGTGTTAAGAATGACGAACAGCCGTGACTTTTTACGGATTAAGGGGCTTGTGGAAAAATTAGCTGTATATTTGCAGCGTTAATATAACAAGTTTGTAATTTACAAAATTGTAAAGATGAAATTCTACGAAAGAGAGAAGGAAATCAGAGAGCTGCGGCGATTGGATGATTTGGCAGGTCAAGTGGCACAGTTCACAGTACTGATGGGCCTTCAGGTAGAGCAGTAGGGCTTGTCGATGGACGATATGTAACGAGGACTAAACTGCATAATTGTTTTTTACCTATTATTATAGGTCACTCCTCTTGCGAGGTGGTGACCCTCTAAAAAATGCCAGGGGACAGGTCAGTGGCATCTGCTTAAATTGACACGATAAGCATACTTGAATTGTATTTATGGCAAGGCAGGCGCGAAAGGAATCTAGCACTGGTATATTTCATGTGATGATGCGTGGCATTAATCATCAGAATATCTTCGAAGAGCCTGAAGACTATTATCAATTCATTGCAACTCTCGATCGTATGCGTGTCCATTATGATGAGGATGGTTCTCCATCAGGTATTAATTGTACCTATTATGCATACTGCCTTATGTCAAACCACTTTCATTTACTAATTCGTGAGCGTGAGGAAAGGGTAGGTGAGACGATTAAGCGCATTGCAGGCTCTTATGTGTATTATTACAACAGGAAGTACGGTCGCGATGGCCATCTGTTCAAAGAACGCTTCAAGTCAGAGCCGGTAAATGACATGTAAGAAGGTTGATGTGTGAATTTCGGGAGTTTTTCTTGGTGGTTTCATGAGAAATTTCTAAATTTGCAGCGGATAATATCAAAAACAGAAGAAGTATGGTCAAGCAATATCAAAGAAAAAGAACCAAAGAAGAGCTTATCTCTGGGTTCAAACAGGCTATTGCCAAGAAAAAAGAATGGCTGGAGGCTCATCATCTGGAAGAGTTAAAAATGGCTGAGGCTTAAAAACATGAGAGAACTGGATGTCTCTTCACTGAACAAGAAGTCTCCGTATGCGGTAGAAATGCGTCCGGAGAGAGACTACGTATTCCATACAGACCATGGTGTTACCTGCGTAGTGAATTTTATGGATGATTACTCTATTTGGGAGGAAGGCGCCTATCAGTTTATAATTGGTAACGAGACCAGACAGAAATCGCCTAATGATGCTAAACTGCGTGTTTGTCCTATAGTTAGGTTCTTGATAGCGGATTTGAAATAATTTAAGAAACGACTGAAAATATTGGCCACATCGCAAGATGTGACCCTTTTTGCGTTGCATAATAATCAAAGTAGTATATTTATGTCTGAAAGAAAAAGGATTTATCTCTGTCTGGCTCACATGAGCGAGGACGGTGCTGAACAGCGTTATGTGAAAGAAGCGTTTGATACCAATTGGGTCGTTCCTTTGGGCCCGAATGTTAACGGCTTCGAGAAGGACCTGGAGGAGTTTGTAAGCCCATCCCCAACCCTTCCCCAAGGGAAGGGAGAAGGCCTCACCCCTAACCCCTCTCCGAAAGGCGAGGGGAACTTACATAAGCGGGTGGTGGCACTGTCGTCAGGTACGGCGGCTGTACACCTGGCATTGCTGAACTGCGGGGTGAAACCTGGTGATGAGGTGATAGTGCAGAGCTTTACGTTCTGTGCTTCGACGCATCCTGTGACTTACCTCGGGGCAACGCCTGTGCTTGTGGATTCGGAGCCTGATACATGGAACATAGACCCGGAACTGTTGGAGGTGGCCATCAAGGACCGCATTGCCAAGACGGGCAAGAAGCCGAAGGCCATTGTGCCAGTGGCACTGTATGGTATGCCGTATAAGGCTGACCGCATCATGGAGATTGCTAACAAGTACGGCATCCCTGTGGTGGAGGATGCTGCTGAGGGCTTTGGCTCGAAGTATAAGGGTCAGGTACTTGGTACATTTGGTAAGTATGGCGTGCTGTCGTTCAATGGTAACAAGATGATCACGACCTCTGGCGGCGGCGCTCTGATTACGGCTAATGATGATGAGTGGCGTGAGATTATGATGTATGCCACGCAGTATCGTGAGAGCTATCCGTACTACCAGCATGAGAAGATTGGCTTCAACTACCGTATGTCGAACATCTGTGCTGGTATTGGCCGTGGACAGATGACAGTGGTTGACCAACACCTGAAGCACCATAAACACGTGCAAGGGCTGTATGAACAGTTGTTAGCAGATGTGAAGGGCGTTACTGTTCATAAGCAGCCCGATGTAAGATGTAAGATGGCTGATGGAAGAGAAGTTCCTGTATATGACTCGAACTACTGGCTTTGCACCATCACTATCGATGAGAATGTAAAGGTGAAAGGTCAGGAGGATGCATATAAGACCATCGTGACAGGTGCAGTAGGTGGTGCGGCAGGTGTGATACATGCTGCAGAATCGGCTCATACTGACTGTGAACCCAATGCTAACGTAGAAGCTATGCGTGTAGCACTTGACCAGGCTCAGATTGAGGCACGTCCAGTATGGAAGCCAATGCATAAGCAGCCTGTCTATTGCGCTCCGCTAAATGAGAAGGGAGAAATGAGAAATGAGGAATTGCCTAACGGGGTGATTTGCCAGACTTCGGCAACGAGCGTGGCGTATATTAATGGGGTGTCAGAAGCTTTGTTCAAGATTGGCATGTGTCTGCCTGCAGGGCCGTACGTCAGTGATGATGATGTGAGGTATATCGTTGAGACGATTAAAGAGAATATTGTCGAGTGAAGAGTGAAAAGTGAAGAATGAAGAGTGAAGAATTATCTCCACCGAGACATCTTGAAGGGGGCTTTGATCGAAGGGTCAAGGCCCTCTTCTCGTTAAAAATGCGTGTTATGGCAAGTTGCAATGATTTTGAGGAAAGAGCAACAGGTGAGCTGATTTGGACGTTGGGGAGATGGCTACAAATGACTATTTGTGTAAAAATTGCAAAAATAATTTGCGCATATCAAGGGAAATGACTATTTTTGCATATTAATTCTTAGTTTTGTATAATAATATAATAGAAATGGCTCATCTGCAAATACGAAATATAGGTCCATTAAGTAACGTGGACTTCCCAATTAACAGGCTCAATGTTATAATAGGAAAGCAAAGTACCGGTAAAAGCACTATCGCAAAGATTATGAGCTTTTGTTTGTGGCTGGAGAAGGATATTGTAGCTCATCAAAATGCAAATTACATAGACAACATCTTCATAAAAAAACAGCTGCTGGATTATCATAAATTAGGGAATTATTTAAATGATGGAGCTTTTATATTTTATGACGGTGAATCAATATCATTTGAATTTAGGGGAGTTGATAATTTCAAAATAACTTTAAAGGATAATTTTTATAATGCAAATACTGGCAAAGTTGCATATATACCAGCAGAGAGAAATCTTGTTGCATTAGCAAATATATCCAGTCTTAGCATGGACAAGAACTATGTCCGGGATTTCTTGTTCAATTGGCTCTCTGTGCATGATAAATACAAAAAGGAAGGTGCAGTTCCTATCGTTGACTTGGGGGTGAATTACTATTTTGATACCGATTTAAACAAAGATAGAATTATCCTTAAAGGCGGTAAGGAGTTAGGGATTGATGAAGTTTCAAGTGGCATGCAGTCAGTGATTCCTTTGTTTATCTACCTAAGATATGTGACAAAATGGGTTTTCGAGAATGACGAGGAGACTTCTTTTGATAAATATTCAGTATTGCAGAAAGCATATATAAAGTCGCTTTCACCTGACATGGGCGATGAGTTTATGGAGCGAGTACTTGCAATTCCTGATTTTAATCAGAAACTGAAGGATTTCATTGGCGAACTAAAAAACTTAGGGGAATCGGAACAAGTTTCAGATCAACTGAAAAAGATGAATCTCTCAGAAATTTCTCAGTTGATTGACAGAATAGGGCGGCCGCATTATGCCAATGTTGTTATAGAAGAGCCGGAATTGAATCTGTTCCCTCAGACTCAAGTGCGTTTGGTTTATGATATGCTAAGGGAGTTCGATTTCGAAAGGGACAAGCTCTTGATAACAACGCATAGCCCGTACACCTTATATGCTGTTAATAATTGTATGTTGGGATTCCTGGTAAAAGACGAACTTGATGAGGATGATATTGCTCATTTGGCTTGCTTGAATTCTGTGATAGACCCAGATAAAGTTTCTGTGTGGCAAATTACAGATACAGGCACTTTGGAAAATATCAAGAATTCTGCTGTTGGCATTATTGGAAACCACTATTTCAATGAGGTCATGAATGATACACTTGATGAATATCATCTGATGCTTAACTATCTGGAATTATGATAATGAAAGATAGATTATTGGCTGTCCTTCCTGCCCATCGTGATTGTTTTACCAGAATCATGTCTTCATTCTTGTATATTAGAGATATGAAGCCGATTAATGGCGGCAATGCAACTATTGACGGTCAACAGCACACAGGAGTAGCAGCAGTGGAATTGTATAATCCATTAGCTACCTTATATCATATTGATTTTGATGGTTTTCCAGACAATGCACTTCCATTATCTAACGGCCTCTATGAAAGCCAATGTGAGTGTGTCTTGTTTCCGGAAAATTGTGACCAACAGGAATGGGTGCTATTTATAGAAACAAAATACACCGATAATGTTGCAACAGCTCAAAATCCACATAACCAATATCCACAGACAATGGTGAAACAGATAAAAAAGACTGTCGGATATTTTAGGAGCAAAGGTATTCTTGCAGAAGAGAAAATTGTATATGCCATTATATCTTTTCCTACACTTATGGACGCTTTTGATTCTTGGACATTTCCAATAAGATATAGTGACGGCACAACAGAAACAATAGAAGATATACTAAGAAATGACCGAATTCATATAAGAGCAACGAATTACGCTTTGCTCAAGAACCAAAAACGGATTCTTTTAGGGCAGAAATGGCGAGTTGCAAATAAAAGTGGTGAATAATTGGCTTTAATTATTAACATCGCAACCGAAACTGGAAGTTCGGAACTGGGGGTAACCAAATTTTATTTACATTTGTTGGTTTTTGAAAGACCTCTCGTTCCCCCTGTTTAGGGGAAGGACTAAGGGAACGTCAACTATTTTACGGTCACACAGAACTGTGTGACATAAAAAAAGCCACGACCCGGGGGGGCGTGACTTTCGAAGGGAGGAGCTACAACTCGGCATACTCGGCCTCGGCATTGAAACAGGGACAGGACTTGGCGACATGAGGGAGGTCTCGGTGGCCGAGAATCTTGGCTTCGGGGTAGTCCTGCCGTAGGGACTTCAGCAAGGCCCAGAGGGCGTGCTTCTGTGCTTCGGTTCGCGTGTCGGCAGGACGGCCGTTGGCATCGAGGCCTCCTTCGTAGCAGACGCCGATGGAGTGCTTGTTGTAATGACGGGCATGGGCACCGACCAAGTTCTCATGACGGGTCTGATAGGTCTGGCCATCGCGGGTGATGTAGTAGTGGTATCCGGTGAAACCGAATCGTGCCTGGTGGCAGGCGATGAGCGACGTGACTGGGAACGAGCGGTTCTCGCGGGTCGCTGAGCAGTGAATGACAATCAAATCTATTCTACGCATAATATTTAATATCGTTTTTCGTTAATAATTCAGAACCTATAGTTAAATCACTAAGTGTGTAGCAATGACGATAAATGAAGTTACTTACCAAATACGAGGGGCGATATACGATGTGTATAAGGAACTTGGACCGGGCTTATTGGAGTCTGTGTATGAAGAGGCTCTTGCTTTTGAGCTTGAACAGCGCGGATTGAAAGTTGAACGACAAAAGTCTGTGCCTATTACGTATAAAGGTAATGTGTTGAAGACGGAATTACGATTGGACCTTCTTGTAGAAGATGAGGTCATCGTAGAATTGAAATCTGTCGAAGAAATGAAAAAGGTGTTTGCGAAACAGCTTCTTACATATCTGAGACTGATGAATAAGAGATTAGGTCTTCTTGTAAACTTCAATACTGATAACATCTTGTCGGCTATCACTCGAGTGATAAACTAAATCCGGTTTTTAAGGTCACGCAGAAAGCACAGAAAGCACAGAAATGCCTAAAGAGGTGAATTCTTACTGATGACAGACCACGGTCTGCTTTATTTTAGAATAAAGGTTTAATTTTGTTTGAAGAACTCTGAAAACTCGTTTTCAAGATTCTTCCAATAAAAAAAACTCATCATCAGTAAGAATGGAATATACGTATTTTTAAAGATCTGTGAGCGCATAAATTTCTGTGATTTCCGTGATTTCCGTGTGACAATAGAGAGAGGGATTAGCTCATGCAGCTCTGGGTGAGGAAGGAGCTGGCGACAGCGGTGAGGACGGTGATGACGAACTGAATGATCGTCTTCCAGGTTTTAATCTTCATAATTGATAGGTGTTAGGTGATGAATGTTAGGGATTAGGGGTTCTCGGGATCGGGCTCGCTGGTGGAGGTGCTTGCTGCAGGCTTCTTCGTGGTGACGGTGGCACGCTTCAGGTTGGCATCGAGGTCGAGGCTCTTGGCAGTCAGCTCACCGGTGGCACGGGCACGCAGCTTGACGGTCTTGATGTTGGAGGTTACCGTGAAGTCCTCCTCTGAGTCGGCGCCGCCCTTGGCGTTCTTGATGCCGATGGAGAAGATGGCCAGGTCGTCGTACTTCACGTTCTTGCCCTCTAAGAGCAGTTCCTTGGTACACTTGACCATGTCAGTGAGCAGGCCGATGATGATGCCTTCGGAGAATACGGTGTTGTGGCTGGCCATGTGCTTGGCGAGACCGCTGAGGTTGACAGTCTCTTCTGCCACGGGATAGGCGAAGACCTTGCCGAAGCTGTCGGACTTCTCGTTGTTGTTTTTTCTTAATACGAACTTAATCATAGTTTTTTTTAGTGAAGAGTGAATAGTGAAGAGTAAAGAATTTGCTACCGCGCGACTTGCAATTCCTGACTCTATCAATGTGTCTCATTGACAATGCAAAGGTACTACATCCGGTAATCGCATTTTCCGCGTAGGGCATTGGAGGGATGAGAAAGGATGTGTTTTAACGTCAACGTCAACGTGAACGTCAACTAACTTCAACTTTAACGCTAACGTCAACGTCAACGTGAACGTCAACTAACTTTAACTTTAACGCTAACGTTAACCTTAACGCTAACCCTAACGCTACTCCGGTATATCTATACAGAACTTATCGGTGATCCACTTCACGATGTTGGGAGGGAGAACGACCATGCCAGGGCGGAGGCCCAGGGCCTCCAGCTCCTGACGGTAAGGACGACACCAGTTGCTCAAGGTCTTCACGGTGACACCTGCATAGCAGGCGATTTGTTGACGGGTCATTGCTTTCATAAGTGACATGTTTACAGGTTGTAACTATATGGTTTACGAGTGCTAAGTCTATGGTTTACGAGTGCTAAACAGCATATCTACGAGGTCTATCTTTGCCGCTTTCTGCTCCGGCGTGGCATGCTGCTCCAGTATGGGGCTGACGGTGATGGGCGGCAACGATTCCCAGAAGGGCTGACGCATGATTTCCTGAGCGGCCTCATACCAGGCTTTGAAGGTCTCTCCGTCCGGATCGGTGTCAGGAAACATAATGACCTTCCTGCCTCGTAATGCGTGGAACTTCGTTGGCTGTACGTTGCGCATGCCACCAGTGGCCAGCCACAGATACTGTGGGAAATGTTCCGAGAGGATGACGGCCGTCTTCTCGCTCTCTACCACACAGACGACTGGAAGTGAAGTATCATAATTGCTTTCTGGTTGAGATAGCAAGTGGAGGCCGAAGAGACAATGACGCGTGGTCAGGCGGTCTGCATCAGGCCATTTGTAACGTCTCTTGAGCATTGTGCTCACCCATGTGGGGTGACGCTCATGGTCGCGGTGACAATCCTCACGGTAGTACATCACCTTACCGTCATAGATGTCTTCCTCGGCGTCTATCTGCCAGAAGATGACACCTCCCTTAAGAGTGGCTCCCAGTCGGTAGCGACGTGCTGCATGCAACATCTGGCGCTCGGTGAGATAGCCGCAGGCCACCAAAGCCTTACAGAACGGACTCTCTGTGGAGAGTGCCTTTCGCCAAAGTGGCGCGATAACCACCAGACGACCGTCGAACAGCTCGACCTTCAGTCCCAGCTCTCGGCCTAACTGGCGAAACGATGAAATGTAAAGATTTTTGATTTTCATAAGTCGGATGTCTGTATTGTCTATTAAACCCTCTACACCCCTCTTACATAGCCCCCACCTCTCTTTAGAGAGAGGGTGGGGCCTATATAGAGAGGGGGTTACGAGGGTGTTGAAATAACGACAACTCTTCCGTTGCGGTCCATGGTGGTCTTCACGATGTGGTTGTCACATGCCAGCCGGAAAACTTTATCGTAGTATTTCGGCTGCTGGATGCCGCTCAGCTGCATGACCGCGGCCTGCAGGTCGGCTTGGTTCATTTGGGCTCGTGATGCCATGGCATTGTCAAAGAGCCGTCGCAGGTCCCATTCCCACGGCATACGGCTGTCGTCCTCATGACGGATGATGTAGTCCTGATTGAAAGAGTCAGCCCTCTCTGCCCTTATCTGATAGGCTTCAGGCTTGTTGCTCATATACTTTCCCTGAGCGTCACGGGGCTGTACGTCAGGGCACTCCGTTGTCACAGGCAGCCCGTCGTCACTAATCCTGTAGTAGAACGTCTCCTTGATGTGGTATTTCCTGGTGAGCAGCTGCTCCACGGCGAACACCTGCTCCTTCGGCAGTTGTTCACAGTAATACACCTCGAAGGCCTTGTGCAGCACCTCCGTACCAAGCCATCCACGCAGGTTGCGCTTCTCGCCTGAACGGTTCAGGTGGATAACTATCGTAATGTTACAGTCATAGGTCGTCGATAGCTGCATCAGCTGGTCAATGAGCATGATGGACTGCTCTTGGTCGTTGATGCTGCTCAACAGGTCGCTGATGTTGTCAATGACCACCATGTCTGGTCTGTAGGTCATAATGGCGGTAATGAGGTACTCAAGGCGTTGCTCGTATGTGCAGGAGCGGACGTTGAACACGAAGAGTCGTCCGTCCAGTTCAGCGGTGTCATTACTGACGTCTTGAACCGCCTGGCTCTTCCCGGCAAGTTCGTAGATACGGTCAGTCAGAATGGTCTTGGTAGATTGACGGCTTTGCTCGGTATCATACCAGAGAATCTTCAAAGGCTTGTCAGGCAGGCGGGACAATGTCACACCAGGAGCAGCAACAGACGATGACACTCCGCTGGCCATCAGCATGGACGTGAAGAAAGTCTTTCCGCACTTCTCCATACCAGTAATGGCGGTGAGGTCACGACGAGGAAAACATGGCTTGTCAAACAGCCGCATCAGGAACTCTTCACAAGGTACGGGGGTGTCGCCCGTTATCCTCAGACGGTCGAGCTCCAGCAGCAACGGCGTAATAGGAGAAGACTCGCCGGCTTGGGCAATCTCCTCCTCAATCAGTTGAATACCAGACTTGTTCATTGCATCTTCTCGATTCTTCGCAGTTTATACTCATCCAACAGGTCATAACCGTAGTCCTCTTCCATGTCCCAGATTACTCCGAAGACCTGTTCACCAATGGCGACGAACGACCTCCGGTCTGTCAACATAGCCAGACAGTAAAGCACCCGGATGATACGGAAGAACTTCAGCGTACCGAAGCGTTTGATGTTGAAATACTTGCGGTTTACCCGTGCCTCGTCACTGACGAATCTCAGGTTACCGCGTTCCTCTCTCACGGCGTCGAGGATGATCCTCACGCACTTGCTAACTAATAGGTCTCGTAGCATGTTTTAGATATTAAATTGTTAAACAAAAACAGCGTGTCTTCGTGACACGCTGCGAAAGTAGGCAAAACCAAATAATTGATTGTGACGGTTGCCGTCACCAAACGTCCTGAAACACTGGAACTTTTCACATTTTTTATAAAGTAATTCTAAAATTCACGCAGAAAGACTATATTGGTCGCTTCGCTCAAAATTGAAGCAAAAATTAATTTCACACAGATTACACAGATTACACGGATTTAAGGTCACACGGAAAGGTTATATTGGTCGCTTCGCTCAAAATTGAAGCAAAAATTATATAATGTCACACAAGTAAGCACTGAAATGTCTAAAGCAGACCGCCTGGTCTGTCATCAGTAAGAATGGGATATACGAAATAAAAAATCTGTGAGATTTGTGTAATCTGTGTGACAAAAGAAGATTATCCGTGTGAGGCTACAAGCTCAATTCATTTACTCTTTTCTCAGCTTCTCAGGCTCATGCTCCCGACGGTAGCGGAGGAGGTACCAGAGGCAGAAGACGATGACGTAGGCGAGGCTGGTCTGCAGCATGGTGGGGTGCAGGCCGTCGATGCTGGCAAAGGGGAGGTAGGCAACCCATTGTGTCCACGAATTGAGCCACGATGCAAGGGTGACTGGAATGTTAAGGACAAGGGCCTGTAACGTGGGCCACCAGCCCAGTAGCAGGGTGACGAGCATGGTGCTCAGTATGCAGTAGGAAAGGGGAATGGAGACGTAGTTGGCAAGCAGGAACCAAACGGGGAAACGTCCGAAGTAGTAGGCTACCAGGGGTGCCGTTCCTATCTGGGCGGCTATGCTGACCATCGTCATTTGGTAGAGGAAGGGTTGAGGGTTGAGGGTTCTTGCTCTGGCAAGCGTCCCTGCGGGCCGAGCGGAGCGGTGAGGGGTGGCCAGTGGCATGAACAGCAGGATGGCCAGTACGGAGGCGAACGAGAGCTGGAAGCCGACGTCGAAGAGGGCATAGGGATTGGCCAAAAGGATGATGACGGCCGACAACGCTAATGTGTTAATGGGTGTCTTGCTGCGGTTGAGCACTGACACAAAGGCGTAGATGCTGATCATGAGGGCGGCACGAATTACGCTAAGCGGCATACCCACCAACAGAACGAATGCCCAGATGCTGCCCACGATGAGCAACTGATTGACGAGCCTCAGTCGGCGGCTGCGGAACAAATAGGTCATCAGCATGTAGATGATGCCGAGATGCAGGCCGCTGAGTGCCAGCAGGTGCGAGGTGCCGGCTATGGCGAACTGCTCTTTCTGCTCACGGCTTACCGCACTCTTGTCGCCGAGCGTCATGGCGGCCAGTATGGAGTAATCGTCACGTTCTCTGATGTTTGGAGTGATTTGCTGCAGTAGCTTGCGGCGCTGTTGCATAAAGAATAACCTGACTTTGGCTCCTGTGCCAATATGCTCTAAGCTGATGCTTTCGTGTTGCCAATGCCGCCGGGTAACGAAGGCCTCGCCCACGTAGCCGTGCGTCTCCTGATAGGTGCGGTAGCTGCCTGTGGCTGTCAGCGGGCGAAGGGTGGTCTGGGCTATGATGCCGTCGCCGGCGGTCAGCTGGCGACTCTGCTCGTCGGCCATGATGCGCAACTGTATCTTCTGTCCCGTTTCGGCTATAAGGGCATCCATAGCGAGCGTCTTCCCCCGTTCTGTAGGTTCAGAGCTGACGACAAAGGCCCAGTGTCCGTCTTCTTCGGGCCACGCTACGGTAAGTGTCTCCTTCTGGTGCAGGCAGAGCAACAGTCCCAGCGCTATGCAGGCTGTCTCCAAGCACAAACTTTGCAGCAGCTCACGACGGCCGGCCAATAGTGTCAGCAGCACGAAGACCGCCAGTACCCCAAGTACGGGCCATTGTGGCCAAGAAACAAATCGTCCAGCCGCTATGCCAAGCATGAGGCAAACGGCTGGACGAACTAATGGGGCTATGATGACTGACTCCCGGTTCATTTCAGGTTCAACTCTTCTTTCAGGAAACGGGGTGTGTAGCCCTTCTTGCTTCTTGCCACCTCTTCGGGTGTGCCCGTTGAGAGCACTTCACCTCCTCGCCGACCGCCTTCTGGCCCCATGTCGATGATGTAGTCGGCCTGCTTAATGACGTCGAGGTTATGCTCAATGACGATGACCGTATTGCCACGTTCAACCAACTGCTTGAGCACCTCCATCAGAATGCGGATGTCCTCGAAGTGCAGGCCTGTAGTAGGCTCGTCGAGAATGTAGAGCGTCTTGCCCGTGTCCTTCTTCGACAGTTCAGTAGCCAGTTTCACACGTTGGCTCTCGCCGCCGCTCAGTGTGGTGGAAGGCTGTCCGAGCTTAATGTAGCCGAGGCCCACGTCCTGTATGGTCTTTATCTTGCGCAGGATGTCGGGCACGTTCTCGAAGAACTCAACAGCCTGGTTGATGGTCATGTCGAGCACGTCGGCAATCGACTTGCCCTTGTAGCGCACCTCTAAGGTCTCGCGGTTGTAACGCTTGCCGTGACACACCTCGCAAGGCACCATGACGTCGGGCAGGAAGTTCATTTCAATGTTCTTATAGCCATTACCTCCGCAAGTCTCACAGCGTCCGCCCTTCACGTTGAACGAGAAACGCCCGGGTTTATAGCCGCGAATCTGGGCCTCGGGCAGATGGACGAAGAGTGAGCGGATGTCGCTGAACACGCCAGTATAGGTGGCGGGGTTGGAGCGAGGCGTGCGGCCTATGGGGGCCTGGTCAACGTTGATGACTTTGTCTATGAGTTCAATGCCCTCAATGGAGTCGTAGGGCATGGGGTTCTTCAGCGAGCGATAGAAATGTTTGGAGAGGATGGGGTAGAGGGTCTCGTTGATGAGTGTTGATTTGCCGCTACCGCTGACGCCCGTCACTAAGATGAGTTTCCCTAACGGGAACTCAACGGTGACGTTCTTCAGGTTGTTGCCGCGACAACCGTTGAGCTTCAGCCCCCTCCAACCTCCCTGAGGGGAGGCTTTTGGTGCAGCGGTTTCCCCCGTCGGGGGGACGGAAAGGGGGGCTTCCTGCGGGCCTTTCAGATATTGTGCCGTCAGCGTGTCAGACTTGAGCATCTCGTCGGGAGTGCCTTGGAAGACCACCTCGCCACCTTTGCGGCCTGCACGCGGACCAATGTCGATGATGTAGTCGGCAGACAGCATCATGTCCTTGTCGTGCTCCACCACGATGACCGTATTACCAATGTCGCGCAGCTCTTTCAATGAGTGAATGAGCCGTTCGTTATCGCGCTGGTGCAGTCCGATGCTGGGCTCGTCGAGAATGTAGAGCACGTTGACCAGTTGTGAGCCTATCTGCGTAGCCAGCCGGATGCGCTGGCTCTCACCTCCGGAGAGCGAGGCCGACTGGCGGTTGAGTGCCAGATAGTCGAGTCCCACCTCTAACAGGAAGTCCAGCCGGGAGCGTATCTCCTTGAGAATCTCTTTGGCTATCTGCTGCTGTTGGTGCTCCAGATGTTTTTCTGCTTCGTCGAGCCATTGGCGCAGTTCACCAAGATCCATCGATGCGAGCTCGGCAATGTTCTTGTCCCAGATGCGGTAAGAGAGTGACTCGCGGTTCAGTCGCTGGCCGTGACACTCAGGGCACTCGCACTCGGCCAGGAACTGGTCAGCCCACTTCTGGCCGCTGCTGCTGTCGTCGTTCTCCATGACTGACCGCAGGTACTTCACCACGCCGTCGAAGGCCACGAAGTAGTCGCTGGAGGTGTGAACCAGTTCTTTGTCTATGCGTATGTTGTCTAACGAACCGTAGAGTATCTCGCTAAGCGCGTCGTCGGGAATGTCGCAGACGGGTGTCTTCAGCGTGCAGTCATACTTTTTGAGTATGGCCTCTATCTGCCAGAAAATCATCTGGCTCTTGTATTTGCCTAATGGTACGATGCCCCCGTCGTGAATGCTCAGTTTGCGGTTGGGTATGACTTTCTCCAGGTCAATCTCGCTGACGTAGCCCAGTCCCTTGCATCGCGGACAGGCACCCATAGGCGAGTTGAACGAGAAGTTGTTGGGGGCGGGGTCGTTATAGGAGATGCCCGACGTGGGGCACATCAGTCGCTTGGAGAAGTATTTGGCTTCGCCCGTTTCGTGGTCTATTATCATGAGAAGTCCCTCGCCCTGCTTCATGGCCAGGTTGACGGTCTTCTTCAGTCGTTCTGAGGCTCCCTCGCCTGGTGCGATAGTGGGAGCAAGGTTCAGCTTGTCGATGACCACCTCGATGTTGTGGTTCTTGTATCGGTCAACCTTCATGCCGCGCGTAATTTCCTGCAGTTCACCATCCACGCGGACGTTCAGGTAGCCCTTGCGGCGCAGGCTCTCGAAGAGTTCGCGGTAGTGGCCTTTACGACTGCGCACTACGGGTGCCAGAATGAGAATCTTGCGTCCGGCATAGTCCTGTTGTATCATGTCGAGCACGCGTTCCTCGGTGTATTTCACCATCGGTTCGCCCGTCATGTAGCTGTAAGCCTTGCCGGCACGTGCAAAGAGCAGGCGCAGGAAGTCATAGACCTCGGTCGTGGTGCCGACGGTAGAGCGGGGATTCTTGTTGGTGGTCTTCTGCTCGATGCTGATGACGGGCGACAGTCCCGTAATCTTGTCAACGTCAGGCCGTTCCAGTCCTCCGAGGAAGTTGCGTGCATAGGCCGAAAAGGTCTCTATATATCGCCGCTGCCCCTCGGCAAAGATGGTGTCGAAGGCCAACGACGACTTACCGCTTCCGCTTAGTCCGGTGATGACCGTGAGTGACTGGCGGGGAATCTCCACGTCAATGTTCTTCAGGTTGTGGACGCGCGCTCCCCAGACGTTGATCTTGCCGTGTCCTTCAGGGTTGTTGCGTTGAGGTTTCATCGTTGAGTACTCCTGTAAGAATGTTTACGTCACGTTTGATGGTGTGAGTCTTCCCGTCAGACCCCTTGGCCTTGACCAGCACGAAGTAGGTGCCCTGCTTGACGAGACTGCCGTTGTATTTGCCGTCCCAGCTGCCATTGATGTCGGTCCACTCGTATAGTTTCTGTCCCCACCTATTAAATATAATAGCGCGGAACTCCACGATGTTAGCCTGCTTCGTGACGCGCAGCACTTCATTAATACCGTCGCCGTTCGGCGAGAAACCGTTGGGAATCTCAATGTAGCTGGTAGCCGTCGTGGTAGAGTCGGTGGTCTCCTCCGTCGTGTCGGAATCCTGGGGCTCGTCGGTGTCCGTCTGAGCTGCTGCCAACAGTGGACAAAGCATGAACAGCGGAAGCAAAATCAGTTGTTTTATTGCCATAATCGTTGAAATTATTATGCAAAGGTAATAAATAATTCACAATTCATAATTCATAATTCACAATTATTTTGTACCTTTGTCCGCAAATTTATAAAAAGTAACGATAAAATGAAGTTTTTGGCAAAATATCTGCTCATGTTATTGGCCATGATGGCCTTCAGCGACGACGTGCTGGCACAGGTCGGACAATGGCGCGACATACACAAGGTGAAGCGTAAGGAAACCATGTACAGCATTGCCCGCGACTACGGCATTACTGTGGATGAACTGGTGAAGGCAAACCCCGAAATGGCTTCGCCCGACTACGTGCTGAAGAAGGGAACGTTCATCTGCATTCCTTACCCTGCGCCTCAGGTAGTGGTCGATACGGCCACCGTCACACCGCCCTCACCCCAGCCGGTCAAGCCTCAGCGTACCGACATGCGCGACAGGGCAATCCGTGTAGGTGTGATGTTGCCCTTGCATACCATCAACGGCGACGGGCGGCGAATGATTGAGTACTATCGAGGCGTGCTGATGGCCTGCGACAGCTTGAAGCAGAACAATATTTCGGTAGATATTCATGCATGGAACGTGGCTGAGAACAGCGACATTCGTACCTTCCTCACCGACGAGGCTGCACAGATGGACCTCATCATCGGACCCTTGTATTCGAAGATGATGGCTCCGCTCAGCGAGTTTGCCCAGAAGAATGACATTCGAGTGCTCATTCCTTTCTCTATCAATGCCCCCGAGGTGGCCCAGAACCCTTTGCTCTTCCAGGTCTATCAGTCACCCACGGACTTTAACCGCTCTACCATTGACCGCTTTTTGCAGCAGTTCCGCGACTGCCATCCCGTCATCATCGACTGTGCTGACTCTACCAGTACCAAGGGCAGTTTCACGTCGGCACTACGCAAACGACTCGACGAGGAGGCCATTGAGTATGCCCTGACCAGCCTTACCACCAGCGAACAACGCTTCGTGCAAAACTTCAGTATGGCCAAGCGCAATGTGGTTATTCTGAACTCTGAGCACCAGAAGGAGCTGCGCAAGGGACTGTCGAAGCTGACGGGCATGCTGGTTGACAACCCCGAACTGGAGGTGACACTCTTCGGTTATACCGACTGGATGCTTTACACCCAGCGTAACCTGAAGGACTTCTATAAGCTCGACGTACACATTCCTGCCGCCTTCTACTTCGATGCTAATTCGCCCAAGACCAAGAGGCTGGAGCAGAAGTACCGTTGGAACTTCCATGCTGACATGATGAATTCGTTGCCCCGCTTTGCCATTACGGGCTTCGACCATGCCTACTTCTTCCTCCGCGGACTCCACATGTACGGCAAGCACTTTACTGGAGCTGCCGGAATGGTAGGCTATCCGCCAGTGCAGACGCCGCTCGTCTTCGAGCGTAAGGGCAACGGCGGTTTGGAGAACAAGAACATTATGTTCATTCACTATACGCCCGAGAAACGTATTGAGACCATTAAGTTCTGACGGTAAGGCTATGAGAAAGAATATATTACTTATTTACCTTTTCACCCTTTTACCATTGTCAGTACTGGCGCAAATCGGCGAGCATCGCGATGAGTTTGCCATTGGTGTCAGCGGTGGCTATGCGTTGAGCCGCGTAAGCTTTGTGCCCGACGTGCAGCAGAAAATGAAGGGCGGCCCCATCGTCGGCGTTACCTTCCGCTATACCACCGAGAAATACTTCAGCAGCATTTGTGCCCTTGTGGCCGAGGTGAACTATGCCAGCATCGGCTGGAAACAGGACATTCTCTCACTCATTGACGAACCTGTCATCAATCCGACGACCCAACTGGCCGAAGAATATGAGCGTCAGATTAACTACGTGCAGATTCCCTTCCTGGCCCGACTGGGGTGGGGACGTGAGCGCAAGGGACTGCAGTTCTTCTTCCAGGTGGGGCCGCAAATGGGCTTCATGCTCAGTGAGAAAACCGTTGCCAACTATCCGCTCGACCAGCGTAACCTGGAAATGCGCTCCTCAGTAGTCGTAGCACAGGAGAGCATGCCTGTTGAGAAAAAGTTCGACTACGGTATTACAGGCGGCATAGGTCTGGAGTATTCGCACCCCAAGATAGGCCACTTCCTTGTGGAGGCCCGTTACTACTACGGACTGGGCAACATCTACGGCAACACCAAGCGCGACTACTTTGCACGCTCTAACTTCAACAACATTGTCATCAAGGCCAGCTACCTCTTTGACATTGCCAAGACTAAAAACAATAAAATTAAATAACAACACTAATTATGTTTAAGAATCATCCTAAAGGACTGCTACTTGCAGCCCTCAGCAACATGGGAGAGCGTTTCGGCTACTACATCATGAACGCCGTGCTCGTGCTCTTCCTTTGTTCCAAATTCGGACTCTCTGACGAGACGAGTGGTATCATCTATTCCTTCTTCTATGCAGGCATCTACATTCTGAGCCTCGTTGGTGGTATTATTGCCGACCGCACCCAGAATTACAAGGGTACCATCATGACGGGTCTTATTATCATGGCTGCCGGCTACGCCATCCTCTCTGTGCCGGTGCTGGCCACCAGTGACAACATTGGCTGGCTGCTGCCGCTCACCTGTCTGGCGCTCTTCTTTATTGCTTTTGGTAACGGTCTGTTCAAGGGTAACCTGCAGGCCATTGTCGGTCAGATGTACGACAACTTCGAGGCCGAGGCTGCCAAGAAAGGCGAGGAAGCCCTGCGCATAGCCAAGGGGCAGCGTGACTCTGGTTTCCAGATTTTCTATGTGTTCATCAACATTGGCGGACTCATCGCTCCCTTCGTGGCACCCCTGCTGCGTGGCTGGTGGCTGAAGGTTAACGGCCTTGACTATAATGCCTCGCTGCCCGCCCTCTGTCATAAGTACATCAATGAGGGTGCCGCTATGTCTGCCGAAGCTATGCAGAACCTCAACGACCTCATCGTGAAAGTTGGAGGCTCTACGGCCGACCTCTCAACCTTCTGTTCGCAGTATCTCGACATCTTCAATACGGGTATTCACTTCTCGTTCATCGCCTCAGTGGTGGCCATGCTTATCTCGCTGTTCATCTTCCTCTTCTCGCGCAAGGTGTTCCCAACGCCAGGCAAGAAGGAGGCTGTTGTTTCAGAGAACTATACCGAAGAAGAGAAGCACGCTATGGCTACCGAAATCAAGCAGCGTATGTATGCCCTGTTTGCTGTGCTCGGCATTGCCGTCTTCTTCTGGTGGTCGTTCCATCAGAATGGTACGTCGATGTCGCTCTTTGCCCGTGACTTCGTTAACACCTCTATCTTCCCGCCTGAGATTTGGCAGGCCGTAAACCCCTTCTTCGTGATTGTGCTCACACCAGTTATCATGTGGGTATTCAGCACGCTGACTCGTCGTGGCAAGGAAATTTCCACCCCCATGAAGATTGCCTACGGTATGGGTATTGCCGGTATTGCCTATCTCTTCATGACTGTCTTCTGCTATGTGCAGGGCTATCCCTCGGCAGAAGTCTTCACCGCTCTTGATACCAATCAGGCTACAGCCATGAAGTCGAGCGCATGGGTGCTCATTGTCTATTATTTCTTCATGACTGTTGCCGAGCTCTTTATCTCACCCCTCGGTCTTTCGTTCGTGTCGAAGGTAGCCCCCAAGAACCTGCAGGGCCTCTGCCAGGGCTTGTGGCTTGGTGCTACGGCTGTGGGCAACGGTCTGCTGTGGATTGGCCCGCTCATGTACAACAAGTGGTCCATCTGGGAGTGCTGGGCTGTCTTCCTGGCCGTCTGCGTTATCTCAATGGCCATCATGCTCGGCATGGTAAAGTGGCTCGAGCGCGTCACAAAGTAAAACTACGTTATTCGTAGTCGTCAATGACGCTATTCATAAAGTCCATCATTGGCTTGGCCGCACGGAACATCTGTTCCAGCTGGTCAAGCCAATCTTTTTGTGCAAAGAAGTTGTTGCTGACGTGGTGCCAGGCGCAGTAGTCCTTCAGCCGCAGGTAGCGAACGTGCTCATAGTCGCGTGGAAAGCCTGCCGGACACGTCTTCAGTTTCTGCAGTCCGAAGCCTTGCGGTTTGTCCCAGGCTTCCATTCCCGACGTGCCGTCGCCTACCCGTTGCCTTTCCCATGTCAGGTTCTCGTCCTCGGCATCGTAGTATTTCAGGAATTCCTCACTCTTGACACATTTCAGCCAGTCAGCTTCGTTGGCCATGATTTCGTTGCGGCACGATGTCAGGATGTTTGTCGGCAGCCAGTAATTGCCCACCGCTACCAGACAATGGTCAGGCTCCACGTGCAGGTAATAGCCGCCGCGCAGCGCCTTCTTTCCCTTGGCGTTGATGTAGGCCCCCATGTGGTTCTTGTAGGGCGACTTGTCCTGCGAGAATCGCGTGTCGCGGTAGAAGCGGTACGTAGCGTCCTTCACCGTAACGTTGGCAATGCTCTCGTCGAACGTGCTGATGCGGGCAATGGCCTGCGCCACACCGTTTTCAAACTCTGCCTTGGCAGCCAGATAGTCTTCTTTATGTTCCTGGAACCAAGGTCTGTTGTTATTCTCCATTACTTCCCTGAGGAAGCGTATAATCATTTTTGTATTCATAGTCATTTTGTTGCAAAAGTACGCCTTTTCCATCAAACCGCCAAACTTTTTTGTAATTTTGGTTGCCAAATTTCTTGTCTGTATCTGTGATGAGTACACGTCGTCAGGTTTTCGTTTATGCAACATCGATAAAGAGTCCTTCTGGTCACTTACGCACGCTGATTTAATAAGGCCTGCTCTCCATCATGAGAAAGCAGGCCTTTTTGTTGTTTCTTTGCTTCAGACTTTTCCGTTATGCGAAGGCGATGGTGAGGCCGGCCATAACGATGCTGACCATAGACATCAGTTTGATGAGAATGTTCAGCGACGGGCCGCTGGTGTCCTTGAACGGGTCGCCCACGGTGTCGCCCACAATGGTGGCCTTATGGGCAAAAGAGCCCTTGCCGCCAAAGTTGCCTTCCTCGACGTTCTTCTTGGCATTGTCCCAGGCACCACCAGCGTTGGCCATAAAGACGGCCAGGGTGAAACCGCAGGTCAGTCCGCCGACCAGCAGACCCAGTACGCCAGCAACGCCGAGCACGCAACCCACCACAATGGGAATGGCGATGGCCAGCAGCGACGGGAAAATCATTTCGTGCTGAGCAGCACGGGTCGAAATCTCTACGCAGGAACCGTAGTCGGGCGTTGCCTTACCCTCAAGAATGCCTTTTATCTCGCGGAACTGACGGCGCACTTCCTCCACCATCTTCTGGGCAGCACGTCCTACAGCCTCCATCGTGAGTCCGCAGAACAGGAAGGCAGCCATACCGCCGATGAATGCACCCACGAGCACCTTCGGGTTCATCAGGTTCACCTGGAAATAGTTCATGAAGTCGGGTATGGTGGCCTGGGCGGCATTGATGACTTCGCCCTTCAGGTTGGTGAGCGTCATGTTGGCACGTTCCATAGCAATCTTCACTTCCTCAATGTAAGAAGCCAGCAGGGCCAGTGCGGTAAGGGCGGCAGAGCCAATGGCAAAGCCCTTACCTGTAGCGGCGGTGGTGTTGCCCAGCGCGTCGAGAGCATCAGTACGGTGACGCACTTCCTCGCCCAGTTCGCTCATTTCGGCATTACCGCCAGCATTGTCGGCTATGGGGCCGTAAGCGTCGGTTGCCAGCGTGATGCCTAATGTTGAGAGCATGCCCACAGCGGCAATGCCGATGCCGTAGAGTCCGTGAGAAAGGGCGTCGGAGGTCATCTCCATGTTGAAGCCGTTAGCGCAGAGGTAGCTCATCATGATGGCTACGCCGATGGTGACTACGGGGATGCAGGTTGAAATCATACCCGTTCCTATACCTTTAATTATAACGGTAGCCGAACCAGTCAGGCCTGCCTCGGAAATCTTCTGTGTCGGTTTATAGCTGTGAGAGGTGTAGTACTCCGTAGCCTGTCCGATGATGACACCAGCGGCCAGACCCGTAATGACAGAGAACGACAGGCCCACCCAGTTCTCTATGTCAAGCAGGTAGAGAATGGCAAACGAAGCACCAGCAATGAGCACGGCGCTGACGTTGGTACCTAAGGACAGCGAGTGCAGCAGGTTCTTCATGGTGGCTCCCTCCTTGGTGCGTACCAGATAGATGCCCAGCAGCGAGAGGAACACGCCAACGGCAGCTATGAGCATGGGGGCGATGACCGCCTTGATCTGCATCTGGGGGGCCATAGCGAAGGCTGTAGCGCCGAGGGCTGCCGTTGACAAGATACTGCCGCAGTAGCTCTCATAGAGGTCGGCACCCATTCCGGCTACGTCGCCTACGTTGTCGCCCACGTTATCGGCAATAGTGGCAGGGTTGCGCGGGTCGTCCTCTGGAATGTCGGCTTCCACCTTGCCCACGATGTCGGCACCCACGTCGGCTGCCTTAGTGTATATACCACCGCCTACGCGGGCAAACAGCGCCTGCGTAGAGGCACCCATGCCGAAGGTCAGCATGGTGGTGGTGATGGTGACGAGGGCCATGTTGTCGCCTTCGTAGAAAATGCTGAGAATGAAGAACCAGATGGCAATGTCGAGCAGGCCGAGACCAACGACGGTCAGGCCCATGACGGCTCCTGAACGGAAGGCGATGCGCAGTCCGCCGTCAAGGCTCTTGCGGGCAGCATTAGCCGTACGGGCAGAGGCATAAGTGGCGGTCTTCATGCCGAAGAAACCAGCCAGTCCGCTGAAGAAACCTCCCGTCAGGAAGGCGAACGGCACCCACTCGTTCTGCACATGGAGCACATAGGCCATGAACGAGAACAGTACTGCAAGCACCACGAAGACGATGGTCACTACGCGGTACTGCTGTTTGAGATAGGCCATAGCGCCGCTGCGGACGTAGGCTGCTATCTCCTTCATACGCGGCGTGCCTTCGTCTTCTCCCATCATCTGACGGAAGAACACCCACGCCATTGCCAAGGCTGTCACCGATGCTATCGGAACGAGCCAGAATACTGTAGGAATTGAGTTCATTGAAAGATAATTTATTTAACGAAGTTATCGAAGAATCGAAATTGTCGAAGTTAGTGAAGTTAACGAAGAATCCTTATTCTTCCACGTAGTCCTCTAACTCGTCAGCCTCTTCGTCAGGATCGGCGCTGATGTCGAAGGTGGTACGATAGTTGTCCTCGTTGATTTCCTCGTCGTCGAATGACAGGGGCTCTTCGGGCTCCTCGTCCTCGTCGTCGTGGTTCCTGTAGTCGTCCTCGGGCAGGTCGGCATCCTCGTCTTCGTCATTGTCGCCAAAGTCGTGTTCTGCCTGGAATTTGAGGCGGGGCTTCTCGGTTTCGGGCTTCAGCTTGGCAAAGATGGCCTCCACCCACGTTCCCTTGGGCACCTCGAGCACGTCGTAGCCGTCGGCAATCTTCTTCTCGTACATGCCGCCGGGCTTGCGCAGACGGTCCTTTGGCAGAGTGGTCGTTGAGATGTCGAAACCACTCTCAATGATGTCCTGAATAGACTGCGACAGCGAGTCCCAGCCGCCTCCGAAGTTGCGCTCGAGCACCTCGACGAGCTTGGCCGCAGTAATGTGGCGGATGTTCTCGTACGTCAGGTCGGTGACGCGCATGATGGGGCGTTTCTTGATGGCCCAGGTAATCTTTGTCTGGTCGTCAAGCTTGATGTTGCCTACCTTATACCCCAGCTTGGTGTATTTCTTCTTGGCGGTATCAACATCCTCTTCCTTGATTTCCTCAATCATAAAGGCACTACGTATAATGTCTGTGTATCTTCTCAGATTGTCGCGCACGTCTGCGTCCTTGTCGGCACTTTCCCACATGCGGAAGATGTCGTTCTCCTGAACGTCCCATACAGTACTCTTTGTTAGTGTCTTAAGTGTCATTGCCTTTTTGCCAGTCAGAGCCGGCTCTTCTTGCTTTGTTCTCATATATTTTAATGTTTATTTTGTTTCTTGGCGACAAAGGTAATAAATAATTCACAATTCACAATTCACAATTCACATTTTTTTTGTATCTTTGCACCCGATATGTCAGAACCATTAGCAGAGAGACTAAGACCGCGCACGCTTGACGAGTACATCGGACAGCAGCACTTGGTAGGACCGGGAGCGGTTTTGCGACAGATGATTGAGTCTGGGCGCATCTCCTCATTTATACTTTGGGGGCCGCCGGGGGTGGGCAAGACAACGCTTGCACACATAATTGCCAACCGGCTCGACGTGCCGTTCCACACGCTCTCTGCCGTGACCAGCGGCGTGAAGGATGTGCGCGACGTTATTGAGCGGGCTCAGAAGGAGCGCTTCTTCAATCAGCCGTCGCCCATACTCTTTATTGATGAGATTCACCGCTTCTCCAAGTCGCAGCAGGACTCGCTACTGGGTGCTGTAGAGAAGGGTACTGTAACGCTCATTGGCGCTACGACGGAGAACCCGTCGTTCGAGGTTATTCGCCCGTTGCTCTCACGCTGTCAGCTCTATGTGCTCAAGTCGTTGGAGAAGGACGACCTGCTGCAATTGCTCGACCGTGCCCTGAAGCAGGACATCTATCTGCGTGAGCGGAAGATTGAGTTGAAGGAGACTGGAGCAATGTTAAGGTTTAGTGGAGGCGATGCACGTAAGCTATTGAATATATTGGAGTTGGTAACGGCGTCACCCGTTTCTGGGCAAGACGGTGAGGTAGTCATTACCGATGAGCTGGTGGAGCATTGCTTACAGCAGACCCCGCTGGCCTACGACAAGGACGGCGAGATGCACTACGACATTATCTCGGCATTCATCAAGAGCATTCGCGGCAGCGATCCTGATGCGGCGCTCTACTGGATGGCGCGCATGATAGAGAGTGGGGAAGACCCGCAGTTTATTGCCCGCCGACTGGTCATCTCGGCTGCCGAGGACATCGGACTGGCTAATCCTAACGCCCTGTTGCTGGCTAATGCTGCTTTCGATGCGGTCATGAAAATAGGCTGGCCCGAGGGGCGCATACCGTTGGCTGAGGCTACGGTCTATCTGGCCACGTCGCCCAAGAGCAACTCCGCCTATCTGGGCATTGACTCTGCCCTGCAACTGGTGCGACAGACGGGCAACCAGCCTGTGCCGCTGCCCTTGCGCAACGCTCCGACGAAGCTGATGAAGGACCTGGGCTACCATGACGGTTACAAGTATGCCCACGATTATCCGGGACATTTTGTGGAACAGCAATACCTGCCAGATGTGCTGGTGGGCCATCGCCTGTGGCATGCGCAACACTCTCCTTCGGAGGAGAAACTCTACCAGCAAATGCTGCGTTGCTGGGGAAAACGATTTGAAGATTAAACAAACACGATGAACGATACGCTACAGTATGTGATAGAGATTCTGGGAACGTTTGCCTTTGCCATTTCCGGAATACGCCACGCAGCAGCCAAGCACTTCGACTGGTTTGGCGGTTATGTGTGTGGTGTGGCGGTGGCCATTGGCGGTGGTACCATTCGCGACGTGCTGTTAGGGGCTACTCCGTTCTGGATGACCACGCCTATGTACCTTATTTGTACGGCCTTTGCCCTGCTGTTTGTCATTACGTTTCACCGGAAAATGAAGTGGCTGCAGAATGCCTGGTTTGTGTTCGATACCTTCGGACTGGCTCTCTTCACCATTGCCGGACTGCAAAAGAGCCTGTTGTTCGGACAGCCTTACTGGGTGGCCATCATTCTGGGATGCATTACAGGAGCGGCAGGAGGCGTCATTCGTGACGTGCTGCTGAACAACGAGCCAGTCATTTTCCACCGCGAAATCTACGCTATGGCCTGCGTGTTGGGCGGATTGCTTTACTGGCTGCTCAGCTTCTTAGGCATGCCTCAGGAACTGGTGGTCATTGTATCCTTCCTCTTTATCTGCGTAGTACGCCTTCTGGCAGTCCGCTATCACTTGTCGTTGCCTACGCTTCGTGATGTCACGGGCGAGTAACGTTTTACTTCACCAACGTTCCTACGCGGCGCGTCAGTCCCTGTTGGCTGAGTGTCTTTACCAGGTAGATGCCCTTTGGCAGCTGGCTGATGTCAATCTTTGCCGAATTCGTGTAGGTCTTAATAATGGTTCCCTGCAGGGTCTCAACGATGATGTACTCCGACTGTGAAAACTCTTCAGGAACAATGAGCATGCTGCCTTCGGTCTTGAGGGTTTGGAGGTTGAAGGTTTGAGGCTGGAGGTTTGAAGTCTGCGTGTCGGGGGTGTCTTGACAGGCAAGGCCCTCGTTACCGTAGCGGTCAATGGCGGTGACGGCATAGTGAAGAGATTGGGGGGTAGAGGTCAGAGCCCTAAGATTTAGGCTGGTCCCCATGATACGAGTAGCAATGAGGTTGCGAGGATCGCTGATATCGACAGGCGACGCCTCGCTGGCATATATATTATATAAGGTATAGCTCTCGCTTGCATGAACGGCACTCCAGGTGAGGGTGTTTGTTGTGGGGTTTAGCTTGATGGAGGCGGGGGCAGCAGGTGCCTCGGCGTGCTCCCACGTCATAGGTGGAATGAGAGCAGGGTAGGGGGTGAACTCATCTTTACAGAAGTCGTAAACGCCCTTGGTGTTGTCGGTAAAGAACTTACTGCGGAAGTGGGCGTGGCCCAGTCCGAAGTCACGCAGCACATACATTTCGCGCTTCAGCACGTCGAGCGGCCAGTTCTGCTGACGGCGGTCGAGCATGTATGTACCCAGTCCGCCAGCAACGATTCGACCGTACGTGTGCTGTTGCCAGTCAACGGCGAAGGGGTAGAAATGGTCACCCTTGAAGTACATCATGGGGAAGAGGGCATCCATCTTTCCGTCTCGCAGCCATCCCTGCGCATCCTGGCATACCTTGCTGTAGGCATTCCATCCGCGTGAGCTGTAGCGAGTCAGGTCGTCAAACTTTCCTATGGGCGAGCAACTGTACATTACCCAAGGCTTGCGGCTCTTGACAGCCTGTCGGATGGTTTCGACAATGTGGGTGATGTGGCGGCGTCCCTCCTCGCGAGGAACGGTAATCTTCCAGGTCTCGGGGTAGCGGATGTAGTCCAGGTGAATGCCGTCAATGTCGTATTTGTCTGTGATTTCAGCACAAATGCGAGCCAGGTATTCAGCCGTTTCAGGACGCTCTGGGTTCATGAATCCCTCGTCGCCAATTTTGCGGATGGTGTTGGGCATCTTCTGCCGAAGCTGCTTTGTGGCAGCGCTGTTCCACTTGCCTACGGGCAGCGTTACTACCCAGGCATGACATTGCATGCCGCGCTTATGGCACTCGTCAATGCAGAACTGCAGCGGGTCGTAGCCGGGCGACTTGCCCGTCTTGCCCGTCAGGTATTCGCAGTAAGGCTCAATGTTGCTGGGATAGATGACGCTGGCGCGAACTCGGGTATGCATGAGCACGCAGTTAACGTTTGATGCCTTCAGCTCGTCAAGAATATTACACAAATCCTGCTGCTGTCGGCGCATGGATGCCTGGTCAGTAGCCTGAGTACGTGGCCAGTCGATGCCTCCAATGACGGTGAGCCACACGGCCCGCATCTCGGTTTTTACTAAGGCGGGCTGCGCTGTAGCAGTCATCGCCACGAGGTATGTCAGTACGAAAATAACTATCTTTTTTCTCATAATGCGTGCAAAGGTATAAAAAAATGCACAATTCTCAATGCACAATTCACAATTATTTTGTACCTTTGCACTCGTAAAACAAAAAAATAACTTTTAGAAAGAAAGATGATATCGTTTTTAGTAAGCCTGGTGGCTCTGGTTTTTGGCTATTTCTTGTATGGCCGTTTCGTTGAGCGTGTGTTTGGCCCTGATGACCGCACCACTCCTGCCGTGGCAAAAGCTGACGGCTTGGACTACATTGTACTTCCTAACTGGAAGGTGTTTATGATTCAGTTCCTTAACATTGCTGGCACGGGCCCCATCTTTGGCGCTATCATGGGTGCAAAGTTCGGTCCTGTGGCTTACTTGTGGATTGTGTTTGGCTGCATCTTTGCGGGTGCAGTACATGACTATCTGGTTGGAATGTTGTCCATGCGTAACGATGGTGCCAGCTGCCCGGAGCTGGTTGGCAAGTACCTGGGGCATACCGCACGTCAGGTGATGCTGGTGTTCAGCGTCATTCTGCTGCTTATGGTTGGTACGGTATTTGTGTTCAGTCCTGCAACTATTCTGAATACCTATGGCGGTTCCACGCTGATGTGGGTAATCGTGATTTTCATTTATTACATACTGGCCACTATGCTGCCCATTGACAAGGTGATAGGACGCTTCTATCCCATTTTCGCCTTCTCCCTGCTCTTTATGGCCGCAGGACTCATGGTGGTCATGCTCATTAAGTGGCCGCAACTGCCTGAGCTGTGGACGCACTTGGAGAATATGGGTATGGCAGCCAGCAGTTCATTTACCGACCAGGTGTTTCCCTGTTTGTTTATTACTATAGCCTGTGGAGCCTTGAGCGGTTTCCATGCTACCCAGAGTCCGTTGATGGCCCGTTGCCTGAAGAGTGAGCGTATGGGCCGCCAGGTGTTCTATGGATCTATGATTACCGAAGGAGTGGTTGCGCTGGTCTGGGCTACTGTTTCTATGTATTTCTTCTACGGTGAGCCAACTCCCGGCTATCAGCTCATTGAGGCTGTGGGTAACAACGGGTTCGCTACCTCAGAGCCTGCTTTGGTGAACATTATATGTAACGACTGGTTAGGCATTGTAGGCGGTATTCTGGCCGTCCTTGGTGTTGTTGCTGCCCCCGTCACCAGCGGTGATACGGCATTCCGTTCTGCCCGTCTGATTATTGCTGAGGCTTTCAAGATTAACCAGAAGCCCATCGTGAAACGTCTGATGGTGTGCATACCGTTGTTTGCCGTCTCGTTGTGCCTGCTCATCTGGCAGATTCAAGATGCTAACGGGTTCAAGACCATCTGGCAGTACTTCGGCTGGAGCAACCAGACGCTGGCCGTCTTCATGCTCTGGACTGCTACCGTCTATCTGGTCCGTCACAAAAAGCCTTTCATTATTACGCTCATTCCCGCTCTCTTCATGACCACCGTTTGTGCTACCTTCCTTTGCATCTCGAAGATAGCCTTCGGACTGCCTGAAACCATATCCTACACGGTGGGCATCGTTGCAGGCATTGTGGCCTTGGTGTGGTTCTGCGTATGGTACTCCAAAGAGAAAAAGAAGACAGATAATTAAAACGAAAATAAAAGAACTATGAAAAAAATCGCATTATTCTTAGTGGCGCTGATGGTGTCAGTAGCTGCTAACGCACAGTTTGAGAAAGGAAAGAAGTACATTGGTGCCTCTCTCTCGGGCTTTAATCTTTCTTATAGTGGCTCAGAGAAGACCAGTTTTGCTCTTCAGGCCAAGGGCGGCTATCTGTTTGCTGACAACCTCATGGCTACGGCCCAGGTTGGGTATGCCAAACTGACTGACATCCCTTATTCGCTGTCGTTGGGAGTGGGAGCTCGCTATTACATCGTACAGAACGGACTCTACCTCGGTGCAGGTGCCAATTTTGTACACATGGATAGTTATGACGACCTGATGCCTACCGTACAGGTTGGCTACGCTTTCTTCCTGAGCCATACTGTAACAGTTGAGCCGGAAATCTATTACGAGCAGTCGTTCAAGAACCATAGTGACTTCAGCAAGATAGGTTTCCGAATCGGCTTTGGAGTTTACCTGTAAATCGTAAATCGAAAATCCGTAAATCATAAATAAACAATATGTTATCAGTAGAAGAATTAGTTGACCGCCTTATTGACCTCTCGTTTGCAGAGGACATCGGCGACGGAGACCATACCACCCTGTGCTGTATCCCTGAGGACGCTATGGGTAAGAGTCATTTGCTTATTAAGGAAGACGGCATTCTGGCTGGAGTAGAAGTTGCCAAGGAGGTGTTCCGCCGTTTCGACCCCACCATGCAGGTCGAGGTACTTATGGGCGACGGCACCCGGGTTAAGAAAGGCGACATTGCCATGATTGTTACGGGTAAGGTTCGCTCATTGTTGCAGACGGAGCGCCTGATGCTGAACATCATGCAGCGCATGAGTGGCATCGCCACTATGACCGACCGTTACGTACAGCATCTGAAAGGCACCCAAACCCGCGTGCTCGACACTCGCAAGACCACTCCGGGCATGCGTATGCTGGAAAAGCAGGCCGTTAAGATTGGCGGTGGTTGCAACCATCGCATCGGATTGTTCGACATGATTCTGCTTAAGGATAACCATGTTGATTTTGCAGGAGGCATAGTGAACGCTATTGACCGCTGTCATGCGTACCTTAAGGAGAAGAACCTCGACCTGAAGATAGAGATTGAGGTACGTTCGTTCGACGAGTTGCAGCAGGTGCTCGACCGTGGTGGCGTTGACCGCATCATGCTCGACAACTTCTCTGTGCCCGACACGAAGAAGGCTGTAGATATTATTGCCGGACGCTTTGAGACTGAGTCCAGCGGTGGCATCACCTTCGATACCATCCGCGACTATGCAGAACAAGGTGTTGACTTCATCTCCGTAGGTGCCCTGACCCACTCGGTGAAGGGGCTCGACATGAGTTTTAAGGCTTGTTGAGTGTTGAGCGTTGAGTGTTGAGGGTTGATTGATATGAAAATAATGAAAACTTGGATGCTGTTTTTGTGCGCTTTGAGTGTTGTCGCTCAACGCTCCACGCTCAACGCTCCACGCTACTCCCCGCCTATGACCCACGAAATTTCATTGGCAGGAAACTTTGGTGAGCCTCGCCCCAACCACTTCCACGGTGGACTTGATCTGCGCACGGAAGGGGAGGAAGGCAAGCGCGTCATGAGCATCGGCGACGGTTACGTCAGCCGCCTAACGGTGGGGCTGTTTGGCTTCGGCAATGCAGTCTATGTCACTCATCCTGAAGGTTATACCAGTGTCTATTGTCACTTGCAGCGCTTTTCGCCCCGCTTGGAGCGAATGCTGAAACGCTGGCAGTACGAACACGAGCAGCGTGAGGCCGATATACGGCTGTCACCCTCTGACTATCCGGTTTCCCAAGGCCAGCTTGTGGCTTTCAGCGGAAACACCGGTCACAGCTTCGGACCCCACCTGCATCTGGAAATTCATGATACCCGGACGTGGGATATGCTCGACCCGTTAGAATTCCTTGGGGCATACGTCAACGATAGTGTGCCGCCGGAGATCCACGGCATCAAGGCTTATCCGCAAGAGGGCAGGGGAATATATAATGAACAGGAGCATACGGCGTGGGGGCAGGTAGGCTTTGCCGTTTATGCTGATGACTACATGCAAAACTCCCATAACCATTATGGCATTCGTCTGACACAGTTATTGGTCGATGGACGCGAGGTGTTTCGTGCTGATGTGAATGGCATACCCTACAGTATGAACCGCATGGTGAACTCCTGGGGCGACTACGATTTCTTCTTCCACCACTCACGCTGGTGGCTCAAGATGTACATAGAGCCAGGCAATGTGCTGCCAATTCTCAAGGCTGATGAGCAACGGGGTATTATCAACTTCGCAGAGGAGCGTGACTACCATCTTGAAGTCATCCTGACCGACTATTTTGGTAACCAGACCCGCAAGGCCTTCGTCGTGCGGGGTGAGAAGAGTCTCTCAACGCTCAACGCTCCACGCTCACCCATCCACGCTCACCCCTCCACGCTCCACCCCCAACGCTCAAACTTTATCAACAGTCCTGGCATGCAACTCGTAGTGCCTTATGGTTTCGTAGGTGTTGATACACCACTCGATATGAGTGTTGACAATAGCGATGGCCTGTCACCTGTCTATTCGTTTTATGAGCATTCCTGTCCGCTGTTCTATGATGCCGAGCTGAGCATTGCAGCACGTTCCCAGGTTGATGATCCTTCCAAACTGTTTATAGGCCACGATTACGGACAGCTGGTTTCTCTTGGCGGTACCTATAAGGATGGGTGGGTGACAACGCGTGTGCGCGATTTAGGTGGCAGTTTCCAATTGCTTTATGACGATGAGCCACCCGTCATTGAGCCTCGCAGCACCGATGCCAGTTCCCTTCTACGTTTTGACATTCACGACGAACTGAGTGGCATCAAGTCATACAAGGGCTATGTAGATGGGCAGTTTGTGCTGTTCAAAGCCATGACCCAAAGTCTGACCGTCAATAAAACCGGTACTACTCCTATTGCCTGCCGACTCAGTAATACGCCAATAAAAAAGAAGGGTGTCGTGCGGCATCTGAAACTCATAGTGACAGACAACTGCGACAACCAGCAGACTTATGAGACTTCTATTACCTATTGACATTAAACATTAAACAATAAACGATATGAAGAAACAAATCCTTTTATCCGCCTTCTTGGTGGCCGCAAGCTATGCTGTGGCTTGCACCAATTTTATTGTAGGCAAGAAAGCCAGTGCCGACGGCTCTGTGTTCTGCACCTATAATGCCGACAGCTATGGTGCCTTCATGCCCCTTTACCATTTCCCGGCAGGTAAGCATGCTCCGGGCGAGATGCGCCAGATTTACGACTGGGACACCAATAAATACCTTGGCCAGATTCCTGAAGCTGCTGAGACGTGGAATGTCATTGGCAATACCAACGAGTGGCAGCTCACCATTGGCGAGACGACCTTTGGCGGACGTGAAGAAATGGTTGACACTACAGGCATTATTGACTATGGTTCACTTATTTATATCACGTTGCAACGCGCCAAGAATGCCCGTGAGGCCATTCAGGTGATGACTACTCTTGTTGAGCAGTATGGCTATTGTAGCGAGGGCGAGACGTTCAGCATCTGCGACCCCAACGAAGCCTGGATCATGGAGATGATGGGTTGTGCCAGTGACCGTAAGCTTTCGAAAGAGCGTACCGTATGGGTGGCCCTGCGCATTCCTGACGATATGATTTGTGCTCATGCCAACCAAAGCCGTATTCGTCAGTTCGACATGAAGGATAAGCAGAACGTGCTCTTCTCAAAGAATGTGGTGAAGTACGCCCGTAAGATGGGGTGGTTCAGCGGCAAGGACGAAGCGTTCAGCTATGCTGATGCCTATTGTCCCGCTGACTTCGGAGCCCGTCGCTGGTGCGAGGCACGTGTGTGGAGTTTCTTCAACCGTTTCTCCGACGACTTCTCTGCTTACCTGCCCTGGGCTTTGGGTGAAGACCCCAATGCTCAGCCCATGCCCCTGTGGATAAAGCCCAACAAGCTGCTGACCCTTCAGGACATGCAGGCAGCTATGCGCGACCACTTCGAGGGTACGCCCCTTTCGCTCGACCAGGACCTCGGCGGCGGCATCTGGGAAATGCCCTACCGCGTCAGTCCGCTCAGTTATAAGGTCGATGGCGAGCAATATTTCAACGAGCGTCCTACCTCCACCCAGCAGTCGGCCTTCTCCTTCATCTCGCAGATGCGCTCCTGGCTGCCCCGTCAGGTTGGCGGCTGCTTCTGGTTTGGCAATGACGACGGCAACATGGTCAGCTACGTTCCCATATATTGTGCCAACACCCGTCAGCCTGTGTGCTTCAATACCCCTGGAGCCGACGACATTCATTTCTCTATGGACAATGCCTTCTGGGTATGCAACTGGGTGGCTAACATGGTTTATCCGCGCTACAGCCTCATGTTCCCGTCGCTCAAGCAAGTGCGCGATTCGCTCGATGCCGCCTTTGCCCGTGCACAGCCGGAGATAGAGGCCGAGGCTATAGCACGCTATGCTAACGACGAGCAGGCACTGGCTGCCCACATGACTGACTACTCCTGTTTGAAGGCTGAACAGATGATGGACCGTTGGCGCCAGCTGGCCTACTTCCTCATTGTGAAGTATAACGACATGGTGGAGCGTCCTGACCGTGACGGCCAGTTCTACTACAACGAGAACGGACTGGGACAGACCATCAAGCGCCCGGGAATGCCCGAACGCTTTGCCCGCGAAATGAACCGCCACGGCGGCCAGCGCATGAAGATGCCGAAGAAGTAAGCTTATATCTTTTCCCGGTACATCCTCGGCGACTTGTTAACATTTTTTCACTCAAATGAAAAATGCTTATTGTGGAGTGTGGAGTGTGGAGTGTGGACTAAAAAGAGCGCCACCTTCACAGGCAACGCTCTGGAGTTATCCAAAAAAAGATGAAATTTCAGCACAAAGAAACTAACTTTTCGAGAGATTTCGGATTTTTGTCTCAATCATGACGTCAAATCCAAGGGCTGTTCCTGCATAAATCAAACATTGTGCAAAGAACCAAAGCACCGAATCGCTAATCTCACCAAAAGGTGGAGCTATGAAGCCCGCCACGCTCAATCCAACACCCGAAGCAAGCATGGCCACGGCCGTTATTGCGCGTACGTTCTTCTTCATAGCTCAACTCTTTAAGGCTCGGGCTCAGGAGACGTTTTAACAATAGGGTTGCTGATAATGTCGTCCAGCTGAGCACCCTCGGGCTCAAAGCGAACGTGAATACCATCAACCTGAACAGCAGGAGCTATCTGCTTAGCTTCAGCGAGAGAAGCAAGACCACCCTTCACGTTCTTAACCGTCGGATAGAACGTGCCCAGTCCGTCGAGCTTCTCGTTGTTGTTTTTGCGCAGATTTACGCGCAATTCAATAGAGTTAGTCTGTACCCCAAAAAAACAAATTTAAAAATTAGAATTACCGCTACCCTAAGTCAAATTCAAATGTTATTTTACCCCAAGCAAAACCTTCGTTACATACCGCCTAACTAATAAATACAACCGAGCAAAACCACCTTTAGAAGTAACCTAATTGTCGGATTTACGGCACAAAATTAACCGCATTCTATGTATTGAACTGCCTAAAGATGGCCTCATCCAGAAAAAACTTTGTTGGGTTTACTTCGGATGCACCCATCGTATCGTCAAGGGCAAAGAGGGCGATTTCCACAAGACCGAAATACGTGTCCGTAAAATTATACCTGTAATGGGGCAAAGAAAATGCCCACAATCCACAATCCACAATCCACAATCCACAATAAGCTTTTTTCAAATGAGTAAAAAAAAGTTAACGAGGGTTTTTGACAAAAGTAGAGAAACTAAACTTATAATTTAATATATATATATTTATATATATATTAAATTATAAAAATATTTTTCAAAAAAAAATCAGCAAATTTTTGCTTATTGTGGACTGTGGACTGTGGACTGTCAACTTTAAAAATAAAATATATGGAGATTAATTTATTTTATAATGAAACCGAAGTTACGGCAGCACGCCTGCCCCGTGGTATTCGCAACAACAACCCGCTCAACATTCACATCAGTTGATTGCAATGCTCTATACGTTGCCTGAGCTTATTTACGAATTTATCATGACCACAGGACATTCAGTAAGGTTCGACCATTATGGAATCGTGAAGATTAAGGAACTGCATGGAAAGCTTTATGCGACGTTCCGTAATCATCCAGACTTGGTTAAGAGGCTGATGGATGAAACATATCTCATCAAGCATTACGATTTGATTGACGGGAAGAAGGTGATAAAAGGCGGGCGTATGTCAACCCCTTATAATGATTTTAATCCACACTCCACACTCCACACTCCACAATAAGCTTTTTTCAGTTGAGTGAAAATATGTTAACGAGGGTTGTTTATCGACCCTCGTTTTCTAAAATGTTAACAAAGCATTCAGCAGCTTTTTTGTAGCCTCTACAGCGTCCCCTTGGTGGAGGGCAGCTGGTAGTGGTAGATGTCGCGGCGCACGGCCATTCGGAGGGCGCGGGCCAGGGCCTTGAAGATGCCTTCTATCTTGTGGTGCTCGTTCTGCCCTTCGGCCTGTATGTTGAGGTTCATGCGGGCAGCGTCGCTGAGCGACTTGAAGAAATGGAGGAACATTTCGGTGGGCATTTCGCCGATGCGCTCACGGTGGAACTCGGCTTGCCAGACGAGCCAGGGGCGGCCGCCGAAGTCAAGGCTGACGGCGCAGAGGCAGTCGTCCATGGGCAGGCTGTAGCCGTAGCGCTCTATGCCGCGCTTGGAGCCTAAGGCACGGTGGATGCACTCGCCCAGGGCAAGGGCGGTGTCTTCGATGGTGTGGTGCTCGTCAACGTGCAGGTCGCCCCGCGTATGCACGGTGAGGTCGATCATGCCGTGACGGCCTATCTGCTCGAGCATGTGGTCGAAGAAACCTAAGCCGGTGCTGATGTCACACTGGCCGGTGCCGTCGAGGTTGACACGTACGAGGATGTCGGTCTCCTTGGTGGTTCGGCGCACTTCGGCGGTGCGCTCTCCGGCAAAGATGAGCTCGGCTATTTTCGGCCAGTTGCTCTGCGCGGCCTGCGCCTCGCACTCTACCTGCAGGAACCGGCAGCCAATGTTGGCGGCAAAGAGGCGGTCGGTGTCGCGGTCTCCGATGACGTAGCTGTTGGCCATGTCGTAGAGAGGGTCGGTCATGTATTTCTTCACCAGTCCGGTGTTGGGCTTGCGCGTAGGGGCGTTGTCGCAGGGGAAATGTCGGTCAATGAGTATGTCGTCGAAGGTGACGCCCTCGCCTTCGAGTGTCTGCAGTATGAAGTTGTGAACGGGCCAGAACGTGGGCTCGGGGAACGACGGGGTGCCCAGTCCGTCCTGGTTGCTCACCATGACAAACTCGAAGTCGGTGTGCTGGCGCAGGAAGCTGAGGGCACTGATGGCGCCGGGCACGAACTGCAGCTTCTCGAACGAGTCAATCTGTTCGTCAGCGGGTTCGCGGATGATGGTGCCGTCGCGGTCGATGAACAATACGCTTTTCATGATAATGGTATGTTTTGGTTTTCTTGTTTTCTTTGTTCGCGGGTGTCAATGCTTCCATACACGTAGTACAGGCAGAAGAGCAGGGGCAGCACGATGTAGAGCTGCATGAACGAGCTGAGCGTGCAGGTGACGAAGGTGAGCAGCGTGATGTAGCCGGGCATGCCGAGGGGGTCGCCGCCTACGACACCGATGCGTGCCTGCCAGTTGGCTTCGTAGAGAATGAGCTCGGGCAGGCTGGCAACGAGATACAGCAGTCCGAGCACGATGAAGCAGACGAGCAGTACGACGAACTGAGAGCCCCAGAAGCGGAGTGACGTGAGGTAGCGGGTAATGAGGAGCACGGTGTAGTGGGTCTTGCGCTCAAAGAGGTAGCGGGTGGTGATGTAGGCCGTGGGCAGCAGCACAGTGCTGACGATGCTGAACAGCAGGGCCAGCAGGACCAGTGAGGCTATGTGGTGCATGGGGTCGAGGAACATGGCGCGTTTCCAGTAGGCAAAGGCCGCGACCACCCCGTAGCTGACGCAGAAGAGCACGCCGTTGAACAGCAGAGCCTTGACAGAGCGCCACATATCGGAACCCTCCCAGTGCAGATGGCGCTGGACAGGAAGCAACGCCCCGCCTGCCTGATGCTGGCGCAGCAGCGCCACGCCATAGCCGCCAAAGGCTGCCAGGGCAACCGTGCTCAACACGGTGAGCAGCGCGATGATGATGAGCAACAGCCGGTATTGGTCGGCATATTGCCAGGCGGTGGCCACGTTGCTGAATATGCGCGACACCAGCTCCGGCCAATAGACAAAGGCGACGGTTCCGGTGGCACCGGCTATGACCGAAGTAATCAGTCCGGCCAGCCATGTAGATTTGAATATGCGGCGGAAATTCCCCATGTATAGCTGGAATCCCGCCGTCAGCGAAGCCCTTGGGCTGCGCTCCTTCATGAGTGGTTCTTCTTGTCTCTTTTCCATTGTTAGAAATGTTTTGGCGACAAAATTACTAAATTATTATCAATTATCAATTGCCAATTGTCATTTTTTTATTAATTTTGTCGCCAAAATGTAGAAGAAGATGAAAATAATCAAGTGGGGATTCATAGGCTGCGGCGACGTGACCGAACGGAAAAGCGGACCTGCCTTCAACGAGGTGGAGGGTTCGCAGATTGAGGCCGTGATGAGCCGGAGCGAGCAGAAGGCCCGTAGCTACGCTGAGCGCCACCACATTGGCAAATACTATACGGATGCGCAGAAACTGATTGACAACCCTGACGTGAATGCCATCTATATTGCCACGCCGCCGTCGAGCCACGCCACGTTTGCCATCATGGCCATGAAGGCCGGCAAGCCGGTCTATGTGGAGAAACCGCTGGCGGCATCGTACGATGACTGTGCCCGCGTGAACCGCATTTCGGAACAGACGGGAGTGCCCTGCTTCGTGGCCTACTACAGGCGCCGGCTGCCGTATTTCCTGAAGGTGAAGGACCTGCTGGAGAGCGGCACCATAGGCAAGCCGGTGAACGTGCACGTGCGCTTTGCCGTGCCGCCGCGCGAATTGGACTACGAACGGGGTAACCTGCCGTGGCGGCTGCAGCCCGACATAGCGGGGGGAGGCTACTTCTACGACCTGGCCCCTCATCAGCTCGACCTGCTGCAACAGCTGTTCGGCATCATTGTCGATGCCCGCGGCTTTGTCGATAACCGTGGCGGACTCTATGAGGCGGAAGACACGGTGAGTGCCTGCTTCCGCTTTGAGAACGGTCTGCCGGGCAGTGGCTCGTGGTGCTTCGTGGCCCATGAGTCAGCCCGTGAGGACCGCATCGAGATTATTGGTGACCAGGGCATGCTGAGCTTCTCGGTGTTCGACTATTCGCCCATCGTGCTGCATACCAGTGAGGGCACGCAGACGCTGACGGTGCCTAATCCGCCCTACGTGCAGTTCCCGCTCATCAAGAACGTGGTGGAACACCTGCAGGGACTGGGCATGTGCGACTGTACGAGCCTGTCGGCAACACCCGTGAACTGGGCCATGGACAGGATTCTGGGTAAATTCTGATGAAAAAGATGAGACGCCTGCTGCTTACCCTCTGCATTCTTGCCTCGTTGGGACTGCGTGCCCAGGAAAATACAACTCCTGCTGACTCTGTAGGCGACTCTCAGGGTTGGTTAGAGAAACTGGTTAAAGGGTTCAGCAAGGTGGATGAGAACTACGTGGAGCCGCAACACTATAACTTCTCGGCCATGGTGCAGCTGACGCACACGTACGACATCTACCAGCTGAAGAGCAGTACGGGGCAGCGGTTGACACTGGCTCCTTCGCCTACCATGAAGGTGGGGCCGTACTTCGGATGGCGCTGGGTGTTTGCCGGTTACACCATCGACCTGAAGAACCTTGGCACGCGGATAACCTCGAAGCAGGAGTGGGACTTGAGCCTCTATTCGGCAACAATCGGGCTGGACCTGTTCTATCGGAGGACGGGTAACGACTATAAGATTCGGGATGTGAGAATAGGCGACGACAAGAACCTCAAGGCGCGCCTTGAGGGCGTCTCCTTCGACGGGCTGAGCGTTGGCATTACGGGGTTTAACCTCTACTACATCTTCAACCACCGACGCTTCTCTTACCCGGCGGCTTTCTCACAGAGTACGTGCCAGAAGATTTCGTGCGGGTCGTGGCTGGCGGGTATCGGCTATACCCATAACAGCCTGGAGTTCGACCATGAGAAGCTGGAACGGCTGGTGGAGCAGTACAGCTCAAGCACCACCACAGAACAGCTGGACAGCGGACTGATGTTCAACAGCGTAAAGTATGACGACTTCAGCGTGACGGGCGGCTATGCCTATAACTGGGTGTTTGCTAAAAACTGGCTCGCATGTGCCAGTGCTTCGTTAGGACTGGCATATAAGCGCTCGGTGGGTGACGCTGAGCAGAAACGGGGCTTCAGGTTTAATAACTTCAACCTCGACGGCATAGGGCGCTTTGCGCTGGTTTATAACAACATGCGTTGGTATGCGGGTGCCAGTGTGGTCTTTCATGGCTATACGTACCGTAAGTCCCGTTTTTCAGCCAATAATGCGTTTGGAAGCCTGAACCTGTATGTTGGCTATAACTTTGGATTAAGGTCAGAATATAAGAAAAAGAAATGAAGAAACTGTTAATATTGACAATGATTGGCGTAGTGGGGTGGGGGTGCCTTCCTGCCCGTCAGCCTGTAGAACAGCAGCCGGGTGACTCGGCCGCTGTGGGCGTTGCACCCGACGATGAAGAAGTGAAAGGCAGCATTCCTGCCTATGTGTCATATACCCGTGAGGACAGCCAGTTTGTGTGCAGGGTACTGAAGGAGGCAAAGAAGACGAAGGAAACCGAAACGTTGTTCTTTGCACGTAAGTTCTTGAACCAGCCGTACGTAGCTCATACGCTTGAAGTGTTTGACGAAGAACGTCTGGTCATCAACACACGCGAACTTGACTGTACCACATTGGTGGAAAACGTACTGGCACTGACCATTTGTGCACGCCAGGGAAAGACGTCGTTTGCCGACTTTGTGAAGACCTTACAGCAGATGCGCTACCGCAATGGCGTATTAGACGGGTACACCAGCAGACTGCACTACTTCAGCGACTGGATTGTTGACAACGGGCGAATGGGTATTGTCACTGAGATACAAGGACCGAACCCGCCGTTTACGGCCATGCAGAAGCTCAGTATTAACTACATGTCAAAGCATCCTGCGTCATATAAGGCCTTGAAGGCGCATCCGGAGATGGTGCCGACCATCAGGGAGCAGGAAATGGAACTGACGGGACGTGAGTTCCCCTTTATTCCCAAACAAGAGATAAGAAAGCAGAACACCCGCACCATGCGTAACACGGTGAAGGACGGCGACGTGATAGCCATCACTACAAAAATAGAAGGACTTGACATCGCCCATCTTGGCTTTGCCGTATGGAAGGCTGACGGACTGCATCTGCTGAATGCCTCGATGGTGCACAAGAAGGTAGAGGAGGACCCAGTGCTCTTCCGTGACTACATCATGCAGAGAAGCACGTTCTCCGGTATTCGTTTAGTAAGACTCAACTAAAAAAATGATAATAATATGGAACTACCTGATTTCATGACCCATGCCAATTACTTTTCGGCAAATGAATTTATGGAAAAAGTGGCCCGAGTGGCCAAACGGGCAGGTGCAAAGTTTGTCTATGCATCGCTCATTCTCTACTACACATTGCAGAGTCCAAAGGTGAGCAAGCGCGACAAGGCACTCATCATTGGTGCCCTGGGCTATATGATCAGTCCGCTCGATGTGCTGCCCGACGCCTATCCCATAGTGGGATTGTCTGACGACATGGCTGTGCTGCTTTTTGTGCTGCACCGAGTGTGGGCCAATGTCGATCCTGACATTGAACAGCGGGCAAAGGAGAGATTGGCCAACTGGTTCGACGAGGACGAGCAGGAGGAAGCAGAACACCTCTTCGACAGTGAGGAATAAAAGAAAAGTGGAGCTGGCGTCAAACCAGCTCCACTTTGTTAATGTCCTGTTCCTTCTCGCAGTAGTGGCACGTCAATATGTTGCCTGCCACATGGAAATGAGTTGCCATCGGCTCGTTATTGGTGATGCACTTCGGGTTGTTGCACTTCACGATGCCGTGAATCTCACTGGGTGTTTCCACAGTCTTCTTCTCCACTACCTCGTAGTCGCGGATGATGTTCAGAATAACGTTCGGGGCAACTACCGATAGACGGGAAATCTCATCGTCTGTAAAGAATTTGTCTGACACCTTGATGATGCCTTTGTTCCCTACCTTCAGCGAGGGGTAGTTGATGCCGATGGTGACGGGAGTGTTGATGTCGAAAAGACCGAGCAGACTGGCAACCTGATATGTCTTGCTGGCGGGTATGTGGTCTATGACGGTGCCGTGCTCAATGGCGGCAACCAGGCGTTCTTTCTTGTTCATATTGTAGGCTTAAAATCGTAAGTCGAAAATCCGTAAATCGTAAATTAAATGATGGTTTTATCGTTCTTAACATCGTCTAATGTAATGCCAAGCACGTCGCAGAAGATGGCTTCGCGGGCAAACAGCCCGTTGCCAGCCTGCTGTATGTAGTAGGCATGAGGGTTGTCGTCAACTTCGTAGGCTATCTCGTTCACACGGGGCAGGGGATGCAGTATCTTCATGTTGGGCTTGGCACTGCGAAGCATTTCGTTGTTCAACACATAGACGTTCTTCACCCGTTCATATTCCATCAGGTCAGAGAAGCGTTCCTTCTGTACACGGGTCATGTAAAGTATGTCGGCATCAGCAATGATCTTCTCGTTGAATGCTGTATGCTCCTGATACTTGATGCCGTGTTCGTCGCAATAGAGCTTGTACTCACGCGGCATGGCAAGTTCCTTGGGCGCAACAAAGTGGAACGTGGGGTTGAAGTGGCGCATGGCCATCAGCAGCGAATGAACGGTACGCCCGTACTTCAGGTCGCCCACCATGTAGATGTTCAGATTGTCCAGGGTTCCCTGTGTCTTGTAGATGCTGTACAGGTCAAGCATGCACTGTGAGGGGTGCTGGTGGGCTCCGTCTCCGGCATTGACAATGGGAATAGGGGCTACTTCCGAGGCGTACTGTGCTGCCCCTTCTATAAAGTGGCGCATGACGATGACGTCGGCATAGTTGCTTACCATGAGGATGGTGTCCTTCAGCGTCTCACCTTTCGTGCCGCTGGTAATCTTCGGGTCAGCAAACCCGATGACACGGGCGCCAAGACGGTTGGCTGCTGTTTCAAACGAGAGACGAGTGCGCGTGGAAGGCTCAAAGAACAACGTGGCGACGACTTTTCCTTTGAGCAGTTCGCGATTGGGGTGTTGCTCAAACTGTTCTGCCATCTCAATCATGTAGAGTATCTTCTCACGAGTGAGATTGGCAATGGTGACAAAATTATGTTTTTCCATTTTATTGTTGTGAATTTGCCGCGAAGTTACACATAATTTCCGAGATAGACAACCTTAAGACCGAAAAAATAGAAAGTTTTTTTGATATATGCGGAAAAAACATTACTTTTGCAGACGATATCTATACATATTTATATATTTAAGAGATGAGGAAGTTTATCATACGTTCTTTGTGGACGATATTATTGGGAGGTATGCTCTCGCTCATTTTGGCTTTTGTGGCCATATCGAATGGTTGGATTGGATACATGCCACCCATCGAGGACCTGCAGAACCCCATTAACCGGTTTGCCACACAGGTGTATTCTGCCGATGGTAAGGTCATGGGTACGTGGAACTATAATAGGGAAAACCGAGTGCTTGTTGATTATACCCAGATTTCACCTTCGCTCATTCAGGCTCTTGTCGCCACAGAGGATGTCCGCTTCTATCAGCATTCTGGTATCGACTATTATGCACTTGGACGTGCCATCGTCAAACGTGGACTGATGAGACAGAAGAGTGCCGGCGGTGGCTCAACCATTACCCAGCAGCTGGCCAAGCAGCTCTATTCTGCTACTGCCCATAGCGTCATGGAACGACTGCTGCAGAAACCCATCGAGTGGGTCATTGCTGTAAAACTCGAAAGAAACTACACGAAGGATGAAATCATTACTATGTACCTCAATTATTTTGATTTCCTCCATAATGCAGTAGGCATTAAGACTGCTTCAAATACTTATTTCAGTAAGGACCCGAAAGACCTTACCCCGACTGAGGCTGCCATGCTGATAGGACTGTGTAAGAACCCTTCTTACTATAATCCCGTCCGTCATCCTGACAGGGCTGTTGAACGCCGTAACGTTGTGCTGCGCCAGATGATGAAGGCTAACTATATTTCGGAAGCTGACTGTTCACGCTATGAGGCTGAACCCCTCAACCTGAAGTTCCATGTGGCTGACCATAAGGACGGCATTGCCAACTATTTCCGCGATTATCTGCGGCGCTACATGATGGCTACACGTCCCGACCGCTCTGAATATGCTTCGTGGAATCAGGGAAAATATTATCAGGACTCTATCAACTGGGAGAACGACCCGCTTTATGGCTGGTGTAATAAGAACCGTAAGAAGAACGGTGACAACTATAATGTCTATACTGACGGTCTGAAAGTCTATACCACTATCGATTCGCGAATGCAGAAATATGCCGAGGAGGCTATTAACGAGCATGTGGCCAAGTACTTGCAGCCAGCCTTTAATCAGGAGAACAAGCGGAAGCCGAATGCTCCTTATACCAGTAAACTCACTAACGAGCAGGTTAAGAATATTCTTATGCGCTCGGTGCGACAGAGCGAGCGCTACCGTGTGTTGAAGAACAACGGAGCCAGCAAGGCTGAAATTGAGCGGTCATTCAATACGAGAACAGAAATGACGGTCTTCTCTTACCACGGGGAAGTTGATACCGTGATGACGCCGCTTGACTCTATCCGATATTATAAAAAATTCCTGCGCTGTGGCTTTATGAGTATGGATCCTCGAAACGGTGCCGTGAAAGCATACGTCGGAGGACCTGACTTCGTACACTTTGCCTACGACATGTGTATGGATGGACGACGCCAGGTGGGGTCAACCATCAAGCCCTTCCTTTATAGTCTTGCTATGGAGAACGGATTTACACCATGTGATGTGGCACCAAACGTGCAGCAGACTTATATGGTGGCAGGACAGCCTTGGACGCCCCGAAACGGTAGTCATGCGCGTTATGGGGAAATGGTTACTTTGCGCTGGGGACTTCAGCAGTCGAACAACTGGATTTCGGCATACCTCATGAGCCGCCTTAATCCCAGCGCCTTCGTGCAGTTGCTTCATGAGTATGGCATTAAGAATCCTGATATCCACCCCTCAATGGCCCTTTGCCTTGGTCCCTGTGAGATAACGGTTGGCGAAATGGTCAGTGCTTATACGGCCTTTGTCAATAATGGCATACGTTCTGCACCACTGTTTGTCACAAAGATTTGCGACAACGAGGGTAATGTCATTGTTGAGTTCCAGCCACGCCTGAACGAGGTTATCAGTGAGGAAAGCGCTAATAAGATGCTTTATATGCTCCAGGCTGTCATCGACGGTGGTACCGGTGGACGTATTCGTTCTCGCTATAACATCACTTGCCAGATGGGTGGTAAGACTGGTACCACGAATAATAACAGCGATGCTTGGTTCATGGGTATTACACCGACGCTGGTAAGCGGCTGTTGGGTAGGGGGCGATGATCGCGACATTCACTTCGACACGATGACCTATGGCCAGGGTGCTGCTATGGCATTGCCGGTTTGGGCTTATTACATGAAGAAAGTTTTTGCCGACACACGTCTCGGCTATAGCGATCAGGCTGTCTTCGAGTTCCCGCCGGGATTTAATCCCTGTCCCTATAGTGGGGGTGGCGAAGCGGTGACTGAGGAAACCGATGCAGAAGAAATTTTCGAGTAATTAGCTCTTGAACTTCTGAAAAATAGTTAAAATCTGATTTTTATTTAAAAAAGTCGGTGAAAATATTTGTCAGTTCAAAAAAAGTTCTTACCTTTGCATCCGCTTTCGCTCAAAAACTTGGGCATGAGCAAATAAAGAAGAGTTCTTTGAAAGATTTACATAAACAGACAAGTAGTACAAGAAGCGAGCTGC
>ERZ842401.687-NODE-687-length-49648-cov-10.587442_pt1 | contig 49648 bp, 33 predicted proteins | sample MGYA00521270_ERZ842401 | MGnify/ENA primary metagenome ERZ842401 (study PRJEB31892, sample SAMEA3878208) | bioreactor metagenome | biome: Moose rumen | place: Sweden | collected 2011-10 | study: EMG produced TPA metagenomics assembly of the PRJEB12797 data set... | reverse complement strand
TTGCATGTGTTAAGCCTGCCGCCAGCGTTCGTTCTGAGCCAGGATCAAACTCTCATCTTAATCGATAAAAATTTTATCCCGTCTTCAATTACTCAAAAAAGAATTTTCTCATAGGTCCTTTTTCAAATACTTCAGACTTCATATCTTAAGTTCGTTTCCAAACCTTTCAATACTGTCTGCGTATCCTTTTATCTCTCTTTTCACTATCTTCTATAACCGCCACCGCTTTCCCCGCGCTGACTGAACGTGTGTATAAGCCTCATTATTGAATTTGTCAATCGTAAAATTTAATATTTTTTGAACTTTTTTGCTAATTGCTTGAAAAAACACATTTTATTTTATAGCTGTTATTTGCTTTTAATTAACTAAATACTGCTAAAATACCCAAAATGGAGTCGACTCGGACGCGCGACTCCGATTTTATTGCTTTTAAGAAAGATATCATAATGAAAGATTGTTTTTTTACTTTAGGCGGCGGTCATTTTTGGGAAGATTTATTTGTATATAATGACTGGAGAATACAGCGTAATTTAACCTCTAAACGGTGTCGTCTGTTGGATTCGCACGACATTGTCAGAGATGAAGGCTCTTTTGAGAGATGTTTTCAAGAGTGGAAAAAATACAAAAAGGCGCTTGATATGCCGTTTTTAGGTAAACACATTATTATTTGTCTGCATTCCTACGGACGCACGCGTAAAATATTTAATGAGTTGCTGAAAGCGGCTAAACTTAAAGATGTTGCGGCAGAAGCTATCGGTTATCCATCAATGCAACGAAACATTAACGAGCAAGTCAAACAATTAAAAAAAATACTGCAAAATATGAACGGAGCTGAAAAAATATCATTTGTAACCTATGGTTCGGGTAATATTTTACTGGAACATCTTTTAGCAAATCTGAATAAAGAAGTACCGTCTTTCAAATTAGGCCACATTGTTGAGGTTGCGCCTTGGGTGAAAGGCAGTCGCTTGTTTAACGAATTATGCAATTTTAAGTTAGCCGGCTTTGTTTTGGGAGCGATGGCTAAGGATTTAAGCGATAAAAATTTCAATAAACTTCACCTTATACCCAAAGCCGCTATAGGGGTAATTATACCGTTACACCGAAAATTTTTATCCTCTGTTTGGGGGCGTTTTAGGCTTACGGCAGATAAACATACAGCGGTAAGTTTTTGCGGAGCTAAAGCATTAATACAAGCGCAGCTTAAATTATGCCGTCCTTTGGATAAAAAGGAAATCAACGAGCAAATTCTGCAATTTATTAAAACCGGTAAATTCAGCAAGATTTAGGTATTGTTAAATAAATTATCAGCCTTGCTGAATTGTTTATCAAAGCGATCCGAACTTGCGGAACCGCCACCATAGGTTTCACCGGTTGATTTATTAGTCAAACGCCCGTTATACAAACTGAAAGTGCCGCTACCGTCAACGGCTTCAAATACAAGCGGTTGATTATCGGCCTTATCGCCCCATTTAATTGTACCATCTTCACGATATTCGAATTTACGCATTTGCCCGTCAGGAGCCTGCTTAACACCATAAGATTCTTTTTCACCAAACTTTGAACGGTGCATCTCATTGCCCTCTTCATCGCGTTGCATCCGAGCCACAACTTTACCGTCTTTATCAATGAATTCACCTCTGTCATTAATGCAACCGGCATATTGCCCGAATCCGTTATAAAGTTTTTGATCTTCGTGAATGACACTTTCTTTAGCATTTTCCGCATTATAGTAACGAGTATGCGTAACCGCACTCTTGCGTTCAAAAGTTCCATTGCGACCGGCGACTTGATTAGCACTGATTTCATTAATCGAGTTACCTCCGGAGCTTTTGAACTCTTCGACTTTATTTTTCAATCCGTCAGTAGTAAGAATCGTTGTCGAGCCATCAGCTTTAACTTGGGCACGTGACAAAACAAAACGACCTTTACCTTGATTTGGTTGCAGCAAACTCATCTCCGTGATAATGGTTTCACCATTGGCATTGACAGCGATTGAACGCATCCGACCATCGGCATCTCTTTCAAAACGCTGATTAACGATTTTGCCGCCGTTACTTTTATCATTGAAATTTGCCTGCGACATATACATAAACATATTTTTCTCAAAAGCGGCTTTTTGTTCACCGGACATATTTTGCGTAATATGATTATAAGCTCTATAATTTATTGAACCATCGGCGGCAAACATAGCTTTAGCGGCACGATCTTGCAAATTTACGGATGTTTGCGTACTGGTTTTACCGTTGGCACCTTGAACCGTTACCGTTTTGGCGACAATACCGCCGGCGGCGGCATAAGATACCGTCTTAGTACCACGACCAAATAATCTTTTCGTTTGTTTAACCTTAGTACCATCAGCCATAGTAATATAAGTTGAGCGTCCTTTGGTCACCGAGCGGCTGCCATCGACCTGCATCGTACCGGAAGCGGCTTTTCTATCCCACTTTTTCATTCGGCTATTATTAATTCCGTTGCCAATCCATTTTCCGGGCGCTCGTATGGCTTTGGCGGCGGCGTGGTTCATCTTTTCACTGGCTTTATTGGCGACCGGTGCGAGCACACGCTGCCCCATTCCTTTGACGGCGGAAAATCCCATAGTGCCGATTGAAGAGCCGATAGAGGTTGAGCTGATTGAAGAGGCAAATTCATCGGCAAAAGTTTTACCCAAATTCATTACTGCCCAAGATAAAACAAAACAGAACAAAAGCTGCATTGCCGGCGCTCTAAACCAGCCGAGAGATTTGAGGTAATCATCCATTTTATCTTCATTGTTTTGAGAAGAAAACAGACCGCCCCATTCTTCGCTTAAGCTTTCTCCTTGAAGCGCCTCGCTCATTGATGAGGTTACGCTCTGCTCAAATACGGATAAAATCATTATAAGAACCAAAGCCATAAACAGGAAACCGAAACCGGAATTAAGGAAAGTTTCCCAAACTTTTTTGGAATATTGCCGCATCTGCTTAAACGGATAACACGCAATCGCAAAAGGCAATAAAGCCACCGCCACACCCAATTCAAACACTATATCTATCATCAACAGCGGCACAACAACTATCATCACCATTGCCATTATCCAATAGAATAAACCGGTGAGTAAATAGCTGAAACGCGGAATAATTCCCAAAATACCTTTTTTAAAGGAATAACAAATCAACGAACTGCCCAAAGCACGCAATTTGGCAATTTCGGCTTCCATTGCATTCATCGTCGAGATAATGCTGTCTTTCATACTTGATGGCAGACCGTCACTGGAAGAAGTAACCTCTGCCGCATCGGCAAGACTGCCACCACCCAGATCAACCTTAAGTGCGACTTTGGCTCCGCGCAAAAAGGTTTCATATACCGGATTGATAAAGGTTGAATAAAAGTTGCAGCTGCCTTGAGTTAAAATAGCTACGGATATTACGACCAAAGCTCCCTTGGTGATAATTTCTTGAAAAGCATCTTTAATATCGCGGGTTTCAAAAGAGGCCAAATAGCCTAATATATATACCACCAGCCAAACAGCAAAACCTACCGCCACAACGGGTATCATCGGACTGGAAAAAGTTTTATCAGCCTTTTTGGCAATGGTATTTATTGTATCAAAAAACACCTTAAATAAATCGCAAAAAGTACAATCGCCGCCCTTGGAGATTTCATAATCGTTATATTTGGTAGAAGGCAGGCATTTATCCTTTGGAGGCGCGGAGGTAGAGGTAGACATTGAACCATTAGTCCATCCAGATGTTGCTCCTCGCACATCAGCTATTCCTGCACAAGCATCTCCCGGAAGAAGTAAACTCAACAGCACGATCAAAGGAAGCAGTTTAATTAATTTTTTTATCATTTTTTGCCTCCTCCTTTGAGTTTATTGATACCTCTGCGGGCGGCATTGAGCGCGGCTTTGGGCGCTGATCTGGCAGCACCGCCGATTTTGTTACCAATTTTATTTAAGCCTTTGCCAATACCATTGGCCGCCATATCACCGACTAAACCCATACCGTATTTTTTGTTTAGACGGTTGGCGATTGAGGCCGCTCCGGTTAAGCCTTTATGCATCGGCGAAGCACTGCCGAAAGCTTTATCGGGGAAGAATTTCTCAACCAAATCTTTAGAGGTTTTGCTGACTAATTTATAGGAATAAATAATGGCGAATAGCAGCATCAAAAATGTTGATGAAAATAGATAAAATGCACTTTTCAATTTGGCAACAATATCGTTTGTATCACTACCGGCAGATTCGGTAATTACCTTGTCATAATCTTCAAAAAGCTTTTCCATACCGCCATCACCGAACACGGCGGCAACCAAACTTAAGCCGAAATAAGTGGTCAGTGCCAAAAAGGCGAAATCACAAGAGGCTTTGGTAATGATTGAAATAACTTCAGCCAATTTGCCTTGGGTTACCTTAAACGGCCACAAGCCCATAACAACAGGCAAAGCCATCACGGCGAAACCAATCTTGAAAGACATATCAACCAGATAAAACGCAACTACACAAGTCAGCATAAATCCTAAAAACCAAATAATAGCACCGCATATTACCATACCGATGTTGGTAAAGTAAAAATCAAATTTCCAAAATTTCAGATGATAAGCGCCGCCGTTGTCACCGTGCACACCGGCATAACACCAAGCGATGTTGCCCAAAATTTGGAATTGCGCCGTATTAAAGGTTATAGCTTTGACCGCCCCGATAATAGAGTTCATAACTGATTTGGGCATAATATCGGTAGGTCCGGTATATTTAACATCAGGAATTTCCACCGCCATAGAGCCGAAATCATTGCCACCACCAGAATCGCTGATTCCAGACGATTCAACTTTGGCTATACCCGATGCAATTATTCCTCCCGAAGGAAATCGTTGACCTCTTTTAATGCTTGTATTCGGATCTTGAAGATTAAATCCTGTACACCACCTTTTGTTTGGATGGACTTCATCGAATGTCGGTTTATGTCCCGGCCATTTACTATGTTTATTACATGGCCCCTTTCCTTTGCGACAATCACAATCTGCCGTAACCGTACTACTTTGGACTCCATTAGTTTTATGTCCTCTTACCACAATTTTACCATCTCCTAAAGAAACCGGATCCAAGATAGCATTATTATACTGTTTTCCTTCAATCGTACCGGTAAATACCACCTCAACATGCAAGTGATGTGCATAAGCACAACCTCTTCCTTCTTGTGCTTCTCCGGGACCACCTTTACTCGTACACCCAACACCACCTATTATGGTTCCTCTTTCAACTTTTTTACCTGCATACATAGAAGAATATTTTTTCCAATCATTATAATCCATATGTGCATACATATGCTCCCATCTATTGCCTTTATGTTCGGTTTTTATAACTACAACATTACCGTACCCCCCCATCTTGGAATAAGTGACTGTACCGCCCGCCATTGCCCATATTTTAGAATGGTGATCAGCCCCGACATCTAAGCCCATATGCGCATAACTACCACATCCGCTTGGAGTCGGAGGGGGTATACGACATCCGGGAAAGGATTGCAATGAACCATTGGTTCCGGGAACTTGAAACGGAGGAATTTCCAGTTCTGCTCCGAGTTGTTCATCCATTTCAGCAATTTCTTGTTGTTCCTCTTGGTTAGGAACTGGTGTACTTGTCGCATTTACAGTGTTTTCGTTGAACTCTTCAGAGTGATCTTCAAACGGATCGATATCCCAATCAAAATCTTCATATTCAACACTCTTTAAATATTTACTATCAGTATCAGCCTTATACCAGAAATTTTGCGCAATTGTCGCCCCGATACCCATAATCGGGGTAATCACAAACTCCCTAATTGCTGCAGGACCGGCACTAATGCAATAATAAGCTATAATGACTTTAGCCCCCATTTTAAGCAAATCATTGAGAATATTAGAGCTTTTAATCTCGGTAAACGAAGAAACATTTTTTAGCCCCCAAAAAGCTAACCATAAGGCAAAACCAAGCAACAATAATGTATGACCGGCCTTTTGACAAATTTCCAAACCTTTGCTGGCGGCACGCAAAAATGCCGAGGTAAGTTTTTCTACCACCAAACAACTCCAACAACCGGAAGTGTATTTCTCGCGATATTCACCATAGGTGGGACAAGCTATGGAATCCGTGTATTCAACAGAGGTCATTCCTCCATAGTCGGTAAAAGTCGTTCCGGTTGCACCTGCAACATTACGTGGATCAGCATTTTGCGCTTCTTCCGATCCTGCAGGAATTTTGCAATAATAACTTGTGGTGCGCGAATATGACGTTTGCTCATTTATTGGTGTTTGGGTATGAGTTTCTTTTTCACATACCCTATTAGGTGAACACACCACTTGTGCATACCCCTCACCGCACTTACAAGTGACTTTTGAAACACCGCCACTTCCGGGGCATAACGGAATCGTTCCCTTTTCATCTTCTGAATATTTCGCTTCGTAATATCTTTTATATTTATCCGAATTTCTATCAACTGTTTCACAATCGGCTGTAGATGTTGTTACCTGGCGGCAAGTAAACTCATCTTTCTTACAATCATCAGGTTTTTCTTGGGCTGATCCTTGACAGGTATAAAAGCACTTATATTTTCCTTTGTTAGTCCTATTCGGTCTTTTAGCCTCCCAGCAAACCCTTTGATGCCCGCCGTTTCCGGGGTCACCGATAGTGCATAAATTTTTACCGCAGACTATTTGCTGAGTTGTCGGAGTAGCGGTTTCAGAAGAGGCCATTGTTTGCGCCTCGACCGGCAAGGCAAAGCTCCACAATGCTAATGCGGCAAAAACTGCAGGAAACAGCTTAAAAATTTTAATTTTCCCTAAGCTTATCATCGCCTTTATTTCCTCCCTGCCGCTTTTTGCACAGCGCCCTTGATGTTTTTCAGTTGCTTACTGGCTGTAGCCATAAGCGAATTGGGGAAAGCTGCCGTACCCCAAGTAAATATTGTGGAAACAAGATTTTTCGCTGCTTGAGCACCGGCTTGCACCACTGCTTTGAGTTTCTTTTGGAAATTCGATGAGCTTTTAGCCCCCAACAAACCGCTCGTCAACTGCGAAGCCACACCGGTTGAGCCATAAATCAAGAAACTAATCAGCAAAATACACATAAACCCGACACTTAACTCTTTAAAATGTGCCTCGCCTGACGGATTAAATATCGACGGATTGCCTTGTATCAATTCAACCATCGCCCTAACCGTCATCGCACAAAGTACCGAAAAACACATCAGAAATGCCGATGACGACATTATATAACCAAAGGCATTATTGGCCCATTTTTTGGTCGGCCCGAAAGCATAAGCCATTACAAAAACCGGTAATAATGTCAAAATTACCCCCATCTGGAATATGCTGTCTACCAAATAAAAGGCAAAACAAACTTTTACCAACCAAAAACATAAAAATGAGAACAACCCGACAAACCAACCGATAGCACCGCTTCCCTGCATCGCCTTAAGCCCGAACTTTGAGCCGACGCTCAAATACTCACGCAGGTAATTAAAAATACAATTGATGGTATTTTTAAGCTCCGGCGGCAACCCCGCTGAAGATACCTTAAGATTAAAACCGGTACTGCAGGAGTATTTGGCATTGGTTATACTGACATCTTCGCCGAATAGTTGAAATTGTGTTATATCATTACCACTCATCGTGGCATTCATTATTTTTACGCCCAACTCCAAAAATGTCATATATATCGGCATTATAACCAGATTGACGAATCCGTTAATAGCGTCTTGACTAGCGACGATAAAGAAACAAATCAAACAGACAAAGCCTTTGCGTAAAATCTCGTTCCACACCTCCGAAATATTACTTTCGGTAACCGAACTGACATAACGCATTATCCTTAGAGCCAACCATATGGCAAAAGCCACCATTATTACCGTGGGAGCACTTTCCAGATACTTTTCTTGGGTTTGGCTTAAACATTTGTTAACTGCGTCATAAACAAAGTTAAACGCCTTACACGCCACGCAATTTTTATCAATATCATCTTGACGACAGCTATCATCTCCGGCGTCACTGCCGCAAGCAACCATTGAGTTAGCATCATCCTCACCATTTTCGCTGCTGGCACAGGCCGACAACATTCCAATCATCCCGATGATAATCAGTGTTTTTAAGGTAAACTTTAGTATGTCTTTCAACTTCATCTTTACCTCTCCCTATTGTCCGCTTTCAGGCGATGAATTACCACCGGACGGTGCAGGTGCGCCTCCGGAAGATGGTTGTTGCGCCCCGCCGGCTGACGAGGTGCCGCTATCCGGTTTTGCGCCATCAGCTTTGCCTCCATCAACATTAACGGCTTGAGCATTAGGATTACCTTGTTTTTCCTCTTTAATATTAGCTTTAAGCTTGCCTATAACTTTAGCTACAGGATTATTGTGCACAATCGCGCTTGTCGTCGCAACGACCGCAGCTGTGGCTTTATTATCTAAAGCTTTAAGCGTCGGTTGAGCAACTTTCATCAAAGAGCCTTTGGTGGCACTGGCCGCCATAGTACCAATTGATGGAGCAATAGAAGACATACCGCCGCCGGCAAAGGTATCCGTAAGCGATTTAATTTTGCCCACCAATAAAAAGCCGCTTAAGCTGGCAAATGCAAATACCAAGAAATCAATGCTGATAACGGCAATCAGCGGCTTTAATTTAACCGTATCAATGGTATCCATAGCTTGCACCAACTCCGCAATACCGCCACCGGCACTGGCAGCTATGGCGTTAGCAATAAGCGTAACACTCACCTTCACCGCAACACCTGCCATCATAAAAGTAAACACGCTGTTCATAAACATCTTAAGTGCATTATTTGCCGAAGAAGTAAACATCTTAAACGGCCAACAAGCTAAAGCAAACGGGCATATCGCACCGAAAATACCATACTCAACCACCGCATCAAATAAATAGAAAATAAATGATAACGCCAATAACCAACCGATGAGCGAGAAAAATATTCCGTAAATCTTGCAATTGATGCCCATACCTAAACCAACATCACCATCTAAAATGTATTTAAGATGTAAAAATTTAGCACCAAGGCAATTTAAAGAACTGCCTACGGTTGACAATAATGAGAACTGATAATTCACGTCATAAGAAAATTTTTCCATATAATCATACAGCTCCGCGCTGTAGAGCTCAAGTTTTAAATCTTTGGTAGGTTCCGAACGAGTTATGCCGACATCAACAAATTTGTCAGCAAAATCTAGTCCGCTTTTAAAAATCGGCTCCAGCAAAAGATCATATACCTCTTTATAATATTTCAACGCAAAATACGCCAATAAAAACTTAAATGCCTGTATCAAAATATCCGTAATGTATTTAGCCGCATCTTGCGGAGTTAAAAATGCCGCGTGATTAAGCGTTCTGATTGCCAACCAAATAACAAACACTATAACTATCAAATTGGCAAATGACTTGGCAAATTTATCAAAAGCGGTATGGGTTATATGATCTGCTGCGATATAGGCGGTTTTTAAGAATTTACAAAATTTGCAATCACGATTATAATACCAACTTACCGAAACAATCGGGCACCCCGCCCCCTCATCATCCGTAGATGAGAGCAATTCTTCAGCATTATATTCACCGTTTTTTGTCTTCTCAATGCAATAATAGCGCTCTTGAGAGTCGCCATCGCTGTCATATACGGCAACACCTTTATAACATTTATAATCACCGTTATCTTTACCGCTGTTTACATTTATCCCCTTGCTTTTCAAATACTCCTCTTGCGTCATCGCATCAATAGAATATTTTGCCTCTTTTTCTTCTTGTGATGATGCCGCATTATCATCGCCCAAAGCACACACCGGCACTTGGGATATAAATATTATCAACCCCGCCAATAAATAACGCAAAAATTTATTTATCCTCGTATTCATCGTCCTTAGTGCCCGTCCTTATGGGATTACCCAAAACAATAAAAGATGCCGCTAAAACTGCCAATAATAAAATCAAAGCCAGATAAAATGCTCCCCTGCTTGCCAATAAATCCAACAAGCCGGTATGCACCGCCAACATTGCCAAAACAAGCAACAAAAAACTGCACACGAAAGCTTTTATCATTGAACATTAGTCCTATTACACTACAACTTTTGTGTCATTATAACATATAAATTACTTACAAAGTGTTACAGTTTTTTGATTTTTTACACAAATTTATTCCCAAACACCATTTTGTACACAAATTGTCTTTTTTTGTACTAATTTTCTTGATTATTCAAATGCACAATCCTATTATCATAATAGTTTAATAAGTTAACTTTAGCAAAGGCAGGTAAGTTATGGAAGAAATTATTTTCCCTAATCAAATAAGAATGTATCGTCGTTTGCGTGGTCGTTCCATGCAAGAGTTGGCTGACCATTTGGGGGTGTCTTTATCCGCAATATCTAAGATTGAAAAAGGATACCGTCGTGTTGATCAAGAACAGTTAGTCAGAGTTGCTGAATTTCTGGACTGTCCTTTGCAAGATTTATTCGTTAATGAACAAAATTCCCAGCAGGAAGTCGTTATTGCTTGGAAAAAAGAACAAGAACGCCGTAATAAAATAAATGAAAAAAGCGGCTTAAAAACTTTGGGCGCCGGATTGCGCCAGATCCGCGGTGAAAAAGGGTTAACTTTGATTGAGGTCGCCGAAGGTTCGGATATGACTTTGTCGGTTTACCATCGTATTGAAATGGGGCAACGCGAAGTTTCAGATAAAGAAATGAAAAATATTGCCAAAGCTCTTAAAATGTCCGTTGATGAGATGAAATCTCACATCAATGAACTTAATGACAACGGATTACTTGATGAGATAATTTTGCGCAATGATTCAAAATATAAGCTGTTTTCAACTGCGCGTAGTGCGATTTCAACTTATGAAGTTATGCCGGATAGTAACCAAATTTCCGTATTTGGCGTGGCCGGACGCGATGGCAACGTTTTGGTTGATTTAGAAGAGGAAGTCAAAAAAGTACCTTGTCCGCCGCAATTGCAGAGTAAACGCGATGCTTATGCCGTTAATTTGTGTTCGCGCCGTCTAGGTAATCTGTTGTCCCCGCGCGCAATTTTGTTTGTTGATCCGCAAGAACCGGTAAGCTCCGGAGATATTGCTTTGTATTACGTCAACGAATCAGAAGTAAAAATTATGTCGGTACGCGAAAATGAAAGCGGTCAATTATGCGGAATCCGCTGGAATCCGGATGAGAAAATTACTTTCAAAGATGATGATTTAACAAAATTACATCGTGTTGTGTTTATCAGCTTGTAAAAATTTAAGCTTCCTTATTACTTAAGGAAGCTTATTTTATACCCAAAAAAAGAGCCGACATTGTTATCGGCTCTTTTTTTGTAAAACACTTCAAATTATAAAGCGTTTAAATCAACTTTGACACCTACACCCATAGTCGAACTCAAAGAAACTTTCTTCATATAAGTTCCTTTAACCCCGCTGGGTTTAGCCTTATTGATAGCATCAATAAAAGCTTTGGTGTTCTCATAAAGCTGCTCTTCCGAGAAACTGGCGCGACCGATACCGGCGTGAACAATACCAGCCTTTTCAACACGATATTGAACTTCACCGGCTTTAGCCTTCTTAACCGCACTTTCTACATCGGCGGTAACTGTGCCTAATTTCGGGTTCGGCATCAAGCCTTTAGGCCCCAAAACTCTGGCAACCTTACCGGCCATACCCATCATATCGGGAGTGGCAATGCAACGGTCAAAATCAATCTTGCCCGAAAGAATCGAATCAATCAAATTCTCAGCTCCGACAATATCTGCACCCGCAGCTTTAGCTATATCGGCCTTTTCACCTTGAGCCAAAACCGCGACGCGGATAGTTTTACCGGTTCCATGCGGTAAAGAACAAACACCTCTTACCATTTGATCGGCATATTTAGGATCAACACCTAAATTAATAGCAATATCAATGGTTTCGTCAAATTTTGCCTTAGCATTTTCTTTAACGATTTTAACTGCATCTTTCAAAGAATAAGCTTGGTTCTTATCCAAAGATTTATATGCGTTTACAATTCTTTTTCCCATCAGCTTACTCCACTACTTTAATACCCATTGAAACTGCTTGGCCTTTAACCATATTCATAGCCGACTCAACGGTCGAGCAATTTAAATCCGGCAACTTAGTTTCAGCAATTTCTTTAACTTGAGCCAAAGTTACCTGACCGGCAACAACCTTTCCGGGCTCTTTAGAAGCTGACTGAATTTTGGCAGCTTTCTTCAAATAATAAGCAACCGGAGGCAATTTGGTTACAAAAGTGAAAGATTTGTCTTCATACGCCGTAATAATAACCGGAACCGGAATACCGGGCTCCAATTTTTGAGTTTCGGCGTTGAAAGCCTTGCAGAATTCCATAATATTCAAGCCTTTTTGTCCCAAAGCCGGACCAACCGGAGGAGATGGGTTAGCCTTACCGGCAGGGATTTGCAGCTTGATTAAACCGAGAATTTTTTTCTTAGTTTTAGCCATTTTAATTACCCTTTTCACATAAGGTTCGTGGTGCAGACAATGGCTGTCCTCCCACGAAATTGTTAAACACAAACGAGTCTTAAAACTCGCTCGCTTTATAGCATATTAATTTTAAAAAGCAAGCAAAAATATCCCAAAAGAATGTTTATTTTGTGTCGATTTAATACCCTACAACGGCGGAATATTCAACTGCGCAATATCTCCGGGGCGAATCTCCGTATTGGCATAACGCATATTGCCGGTTTCAATCATAAACCGCTGCCGTCCGGTCATTTGCGCTGCCATATCATAAAAATCCTTGGCTTTAACATTTTGCCGTTGAGGATTCATAATGTAAAGCACACATCCTTGCGTACGGTCAGCCACTCCGCAACGAGCACGTCCTCTGGGAACTTCGTTATTGGCAATAACACCTTGCAAACCATTATGCGAAACTTGGTTTTCTCCCAGTAAATATTTACCTGCCAATACACCGATAATTAAAGCGATAACAAAACCCAGAATAAATAACTTAACACTAATGCCTTGAGGTTCAGCGGCAAAATATTCTTCCGGATATTCGTCCTCTACATATTGCGGCTCGTTATTATAATTGTTTTGATTGTAATCATTCAGCGCAACTCGCTCGGTAGAGGGCAGATTAACCGGATATGCTGTTTGAGAGGTTTCCTCATAAAAGATGTTCGGCTGATCTTTCGCCTTGTCTGCCGCAAAGTTACTTTCAACTTTTGCCTCTTCACCAGTTGATGACGGTGCGGGATATGACGCTCCCAGCGGTTGCGTACGATTTATCGGCCTTCTGATTTTCTTTAAAACCGGTTTATTTTCCATCTTAACTTCCCTTAACTCATAAATTGTTTTCTAAAATATCAGTAGTTTTGACCGTCTTAATAACTCGCGGTACAATCATAACGGCTATCTCGGAATAAGGCTCACCCTTGGCAAAAATAGTATTAGGCAGACCGATTATAAGAAAGTTTTCGCCGATACGTCCGCGAATTGAATATTGAGAAATTTCGCCGTTGCTCCCCTCTAAAGTTATCTGCGAAAGCAACTTATTGTTGCCGGCAAAATTAGCTTTAGCCAGCATAGACAACTCCTGTAACTCTTCAATATTGAGGCACTTACCTACATCAAAACGTGAAAACCATTGATTGGGAACACTAAATTTACCTTCTCCGGCGATTTCAACCCGAGCTTGGCGGCTTAAAAATGCCGTTAAAGAATTAACGTTAATTTCGTTGGAGGTGGTTAAAATACGCCCTAAGACGCCGGTTTTGGTACTTTTAACCGCACCGAGATCGAAAACTTTCATTATCTGTTGCCATTCAATCCCGTCTTTACTGTAAGGGTAAAGTCGATAAACTCTGACGTCATACGCCAACAATACCGGATTTTCTTCAAAGTAATTAATCAAATTCAATATCTTGTTTTTTAATTCATAATCAGCATCAAAAGTTATGGTATATTCGTCAAAATTGGCGGTGAAATCGGTTATGCCGCCGCCACGCAGAACATCCAGTACTGCCAACATAATCGGCTTGGAACGAGGAATGTACAAACTAAAATTGCCTTTACGTGCTATGCGCAATGTCTTGGTGGTCGCATTGTATGTATAGTAAATCTCGGCCGCTTCCGAAATAATATCTATCACTTCGGTAAAATCACCGTGCAGATTGTCAGCGGAAATACTTGCATAAGGCGCGTCTTTGGCAACTAATTTCAATCCCGCTTCTTTGGTAAGTTTTAAAAGCGCTTTTTCTGCCGGCATTGTTGCAAACGAAAATCCGTTAACTTCAAAACGCGGTAATGGGTCTTTAACGTCGTTATATACCAAATCAAAAGCTTTGATATTATAAGGAATACTGGATATCATTTGTTGAGTATTCCAGTTAACAAAACAACGCAAAGGTGTTTCCAAATCAAGATGATTGGCACCTTTGGGCGTGCGAACGGCAGGATAAGTCGGTTTGCTTACCTCAGCGGTAAAAACCGGAGCAGTTGTCGACTGTTTATCCTCCTCCCACCATCCGTTATTTCCTTCACAAGCCGCCAAATTAAATAATGCGGCCGACAGCATAAGCAAATAAAAATATCGTTTCAACATATCCTATCCTTGCACTCCGTCAGCAGATGGGGTCTGTGTCTGCGGATGAGAAGAAGCTTGATTAGGGCGCGGAGCGCTCGGTTGGTTTGCCGTTTGTTGCGGCTGCGCAGCTTGAGTATTTCCCTTTTGCGCATTATTCATAAGTTTATTAATCACCTCATCCATTGACATTCCGGCGCCAACCGTCGGGTCTTGTTTTTTATCTACCTCACCTAAAGCATCTTTCATCTTTTTAAGCTCATCAGCATCTTCCTTTATCATATCGGGAGAAGCATTACGTTCAAGTTCGGTTTTATACTCGCGCAGATTAGTCTTCAGCGCATTAATACCGCCGGAAATCTTCTTTTCAACATAGGGATATAAATCGGGATGAGCAATTATATACTCTCCGGTTGTACTTATTTCCTCCAAAACATCCAAAATATATGCATAATGAGGATATTCTTCCATAGCTATATTACCCATTCTGATACAACGCGCTGCTATGCGGGAAATGGTCATATCATAATAACTTTTTAACAAGATATAGTTATCAATATACCACGCATCACCGCTTTCACCTTGACCAGAGCTGAAAGTCTTATTTTGTTCCATTACTTTCTCCTGTTAAACCCTATTGCACGTTTGATTTTAGTACCGTGTAATGCATTTGTAAATTATTATTTTAACCTTGTAGGATATTATTTTATATAGGGGTCTTTATCGTCATCCACATCATCAAATATCTGAGGTAATATTCCCAAATTAATGTTCAGTTTGTTATATATAATCGGGTTTAACGTTTCGCCAACGGTTTGACGCGATAAATCGTCAATATATATATTGCTTTGTGCGCCGATCATTTCTACTTCTTCGTAGTTTTCATCATTATATGCCGGCAAATTTTCCTCGTCATTATTTAATAATTGCTTATTATCAAGCTCTCCCTCTTCTTTTGCTTCTTCATCGAACCCCCAAGATGCTTTATCGTCAGCAACCACGCCGGAATATATTTCATTAGAAATATCAGTAAATTCATCCCCTTTATTCTCGTCAAGCCTTACATCAGAATCAAGCGATTGTGACTCCTGTTCCGAGCGAGTTTCCAAGGGGGCATCTTCATTTTTGAAAGAAAAACTTTGCGCAATTTGCGGGGCTTCTTCAAGCGAATCGTCGACATTATCCCAAGTGTCGGCAATATTTACCGGTTCCTGCGGTAATGGTGACGGAGTAAATTCTTCTTCAGGGTTAAAAAAATTATCATCAGTAACCTCAGGTGCTTCTTCATTGGCAATATGCCACCCTTCTTTTGCAGTCACCAGCGTCATATCTTTATTTTTCTTTTTTTTCTTCTTTTTTTTCTTTTTGATATTATCAATAGTCGGATCATCGGTCGGGAAAAAAGATGTCTCTTCTTGCGGAGCAGTTTGTGTATCGACGGGACGGGTGCCGTAAATTATCTCCGAAACTTCGTCCTCCTTTGAAGGCGGTAAATCAGGCATCACTTCCGACGGGACCGTCTCAGGAACGACATACGCCGGTGTCGGTGCGTAATTATTAAAAGTTAATGAGGCTGATTTAAGACCATCGACGATAGCCTGAGCGATTTCTTTACTTTGCGAAGAGCTGATATTTTCATAAATTTCTTTTTGTGCCTTTATTAACCGAGTTATGGCTTCTTCCATATTTTTTTCATTAGCTGTCTGTAAATCGGTGATTTTATTAACCAGCATTAAAGTTTGCGCCGAGGTATCCGGTGTATTGATTTGTATATTATTGGCATTATTATTACTGGCCGAAGTTTGGGTATTGTTAAGCACATTGTTTTGTAAAATACGCCCGACCACCCCTTCAATTAATTGAGCTTGTGTCTGTTCAATCAATTTAAGCAACTCCTGTGTATCTACCGTCGATTTATTAACCGCAGTATTTGCTTGAAATGACGACAGCATTTCGGCGTTTGTTTTAACCAAAGCATCAATCATCTCTTGATTATTTCCCGAACCGCTCAATGCGGTGCTTTCCATTTTGGTTAACCGCAAACTGATTTCTTTTTGATTATTAATAATCTCTTTTAAAACACTATCATCAGTTTTTATTTCCGTTGCAACGGGAATTGACGCCGTGCTCTTTTGTGCCAATACTTCCAACAATTCTTTGAAATTTTGCTGCTGGCTTTCTTTGTTTTGATTTATATATTGAGCTAAGGCAATTTGGTTTTTACTTAAACCGGCGCTGATTTTCTCCAAACCATCGCGTTGCAGCTCGCTTTGTTTAACCAATAAATCATTGAATGCTCCCGCCAGTTGTTGCGCAAAATCTTTACCCAAAGAAACATCTAAATTACTTTGAGGAACAAATTGTACCTGCGAAGGCGGCACTGACACCGAAGGTTGCACGGTCGGTTGAACCGGCGGCGGTATATCGGTTGTTTCTTCATCTTTTTTTGGAGAGGCTCGCACTACACCGTTTTTTTCGGCCAAATCACTCAAATAATCCTGCAGCATCAACCCGCCGGGTAAGGCTGAAAATATTGAGCTGATTTCCGGTGGAAGCTCTAACAGCATTTTATTAAATGCCTCTTTGCGTTCGGGAGAAAAAATGTGCATTTGCCGGTAAATGTTTAAATAACGTTGAGCTACCACAACCGGATCCTCCTCACCGTTGCGTAAGGCTTTACGTCTTGCTTCCGCAATTATTTCTTCATTTTCCGCCATTTTAATATCATACCCATATTAACCTTTGGTGCGATTATACCCAAAAGCTTGTAAATTTATGGTTAATAAGCTGTTTTTTATTTTAGGTGATTTCCGTTACCGCACGCAGGTTTCCGTCACGATTAATTTGTACAACCCGCAACTTTTGTCGCATTTCTTCAATTGTCTTCTTTCTATCAATAGTCGGATAAGTATGCAAAATACGATCCGTGAAAGCTTGATAAGCCGCTTCCGAACTTTCCGCGTGAATGGTGGCTAAACAGTTGTCGTGACCTGACCCCATCAGCTCCCAAATTGCCCCGGCATTTGAGGTTGAAATCTCTCCGCCGATAATTGCATCGGGAGTAAAACGTACAACCAAGTCAATAACTTTTGCGTAGTTAAGAGCATTGGTTTGTTCGGTACGCGAAAGAGTTATATGCACGCGGTTTTTGTGCGGAACAATCAATTCTCTAGTATCTTCAATGGTTAAAATGCGTTTGTTAATATCCAAAATCTTTAATAAATTGTTCAAAAATGTTGTTTTTCCGGTTGCCGTGGCACCTGATACCAAAATATGGTCACCGCGTTTAATACTTAACAATAATCTTTCATAGGGATCATCAGGTTCTTTAATATCCTTTAACGGATTAATTTTATGTAATTTTCCGCCTTGGGTGAGACCATAATCCCCCAGCCCGAATGATACATCTTCGGCGTGAACACGAATTGTTAAAGCTATACCTCCGGTTAGGTCACGATTATCATACATAATATTCTTGCCGCAGATAGCCGAAAAACGATGTTCTCCGGGAATTGTTGCATAAACTACGGGGTTGCCCTCCAAAGGATCAAACGGCAGCTCATAAGTATTGGCAATAATATAAAGCAAATCCGTAAGATATTCTTTAGATAATTTTTCATCATTATATGCAACCCAAGGGTATGCTCTTTTGCCACGCAAGCGCAACCAAACTTCGCCGGCGTGATTAATAGCCAGTTCTTCTATACCCTCTTGATTATACCAGTAGGATAAAGGTCGTAAAATTGACTCTAAAACCGTAAAACTCATAGCCCTACTCCTTAAAACAGTGATGGAACAGCATCAGTTTCATTTGATGAAGATTGCGGCGTGCTCGCAACATAATTTCCGGAAGTGTTGTTATACACGGGCGGTGGTGGAGGTGCCACTCGTTTATTATTATTTTGACTGCCCCCGATTAAAGACATACTCTCAACTGCTTGAACATTAGCATTATCCGGATTATAAGTTACGGATGATCCGCCGCCGTCAAGAGTACTACTCGGCCCTCCGGGGCCATATACTGGCTGCCCCGGCTGAACATTGGCTGAAGTTTCAGTAACATCTTTATCAATCAACCCGTGGAAGTTGCCGTTTCCAACCGCGCTTTCTTCTTTATCACGTTCGAATGAACGTAACCATAAATCGGTATTAGGATAAATAATAATTCTGGTGCCGTTGGGAATATATACTTGAGCTTTAACATTACTCTTATCCTGCAGGATTTCATCAAACAAACTCTGCATATCGTTGAGGAAGTTTTGACGTGCATCACTGGCGGCTTGTTGTCGTGAAGTTTCGGTCTCGCCGGAAGAATTATCATCCGTAGCCATTAAGTAAGCAGTCGTTGAAGTTAAAATCGTCGTTAACACCGGCAAAGTATATTTTTTAAGCAACTGTTGATCAGAATAGCCCAAGGCGCCTGCACGTCCTTGCGCATCAGCAGTTTGTCCAGAAAAGATAAATATCGAACCATCCGGACGAATAAGTCTTTCCCAAGAAATTTGCACGCGAGCCGCATCGGAAGTGGCTTCCGTCGGACCGCTGATACCGCCGAATGAACCGATTAATCTGGAACCGGCCGGAATTATAACATTACGTCCTTCCTCCGCATAAACATTACGCTCGACATAAGCCGTAACCGGCGCCGGATTGGAAGCGTCAATTGCACGAGCAATGACTGCCGGTATCGGTTTGTCAGAGAATATCATTTCGCTCATATCAACTCGCCAAGAGGATATGGACTTGGGAATACCTTGTTCCGACCAATCTTTCTGATAGCCGTCAAAAGCCTCTTTACGAATACCGCTGGATATTTTACCCACGGTGATACTGTTGCGACGTTCCTGCATAGCTGCATTCAAAGCCGCGCGGCGCGTCGGATCATATCTTTCTCCAGGGCCGTATCCGCCACCGGGGCCTAAATTACCCGCAGGTCCGGTACCGGTGCCATAGGCGCCTCCCGGTCCGAATGAACCGGCAGGAATAAAGACATCTTTTTTATCATCTTTGGTCAAAGCAAAAGATTTTTCAGCATCAACATTTTCTTCTACTCCGATAAGATTACCTTCGTCATCCATAACCGTGCCATCCGGCATACGATAACCAATAACATCACCTTTGTCATTGATGACCTCATCATTTTCCAAAATATCTCCTAAATAATCTCCGTCAGGTGTCAAAGCAATACCCAGTGATTTTAAATATTGTTTATCATCTTTTAAAACCACATTATCTTGCGATTTCTTTTCATCATCAACGGCAGATACCTTACCGCTGTCGTACCATTGCCGTTCAAGTTTACGCATTATATCTTGATTAACTTTAGATTGCTCATCATTTGAACTCTGTCTGCCGATGATATTACCGTTTTCATCTACAATAGTACCGCCTTTTTTAACAACTCCGATTTTTTTGCCGTTGGCATCGTATATATTGCCGTCTTCATCGACTTTGCCGATAATTTCACCTTTATCGTTAACAATAGTACCATCCGGCATACGATACCCAATAATATTGCCGTTTTCATCCAATATTACCTGTCGTTCATCAAGTTGAACAGAGGTTTTTGTTTTATCATCATCCGTCTTGCCATCACTTTTAGGCGTTTTGAGCAAGGTCTTGCGATAAAATTGCAACGGATTAGCTTGCGCGACAATTTCCTTTTTCGCAGAGTACAAATTGCCGTTTTCATCAATATTACCCAAATTTTCGCCCTTACGGCCGATTACCGCGCCATTGAGCTGTAAATATCCCAAAACCGTTTTTTGTTTATCGCGCAAATTATAATCGCGCAACCCTCGGGCGATGGCCTGCCCGTCCTTAACGACAAAACCTTTATCTAAAACGCCTAAGTTATTGCCGTTAAAATCAGATACTTCGCCATTACGGCTGATAACACCGACAACTTCACCTTTATCATCATAAACGTAAAAATCATATAGGGCATATCCTGTTTTATTACGATTTGATATAATATATCCTTCAGAATCTATATAACCGATGCCTTTATGTTCATTATTAACTACCTTGCCCTGCGTATTAATGAAACCTAAAAATTTATTATCAAAATCAAACGCCACTTTATACTTCAGCAATAATCCCAACGGCAATCCCGAAGTTGAATTAACGTTGCCATCGGGTTGCTGATAACCGATTATGGAATTACCATCATCAACAATTTGTCCGTTGAATATTGAGTAACCGATTATCTTACCATCAAAACCCAATACCGAATCATAACTTGCCGCAGCTCCTATCCAACGATTATCCGCATCGTAAAGATTATGATTATAATCCAAACAGCCTATGTACTCTCCTTTGGCATTATTAACCTTACCATTATAGTCAGAATACCCTAAAATCTGCCCGTTAAAATCTATTATCGGATTATTACTGCTCAAACTTCCGACAACATTTCCACCGGAGTTTATAATGCGTGAATTAGCCAATACATTTCCGACAAATACGCCGCGATGATTATATATACCACCTTGTGACGACGTTATACCGACGGAAGAGCATTTTTTATCATAAGCTCCGCCGAAATTGCTGACGAACCCTATAATTACGCCGTTATTATCACTGACCAACCCGCGCTCAACCAAATACCCTTCTTTACTTGAACGAGAATTTATAATTTGACCCGACGGATCAACATAGCCGATAACTTCACCGGAAAATTTGCGAGCAATTACCGATGAATACGCTTGTCCGATTTTGGGAGAATAGTTAGAATACCCGTTAACGCTGACGCTGCCATCCGGTAAAATTTTACCAACCTGTTTACCGGATTTATTTAAAACTTCATTGTTTTGGTTAGGTAATCCTACAGACACCCCTTCCATATTAACAGCAGCCGCAACAGTAATGTCTTTAGCAATCAATTTATCCGCATTATTAATTATATAGCCGTTGCCGACTAATTTACCGGCATTACCTCCTTGAATTCCGGCGATTTGCCCGTTCAAGTCAATATAAGCATATTTATTACCGGCAGATTCATAAAAAACATCCATTCCCTGCAATCTGCCAACGACATTACCTTTAGACGTAAACACATAACCTAAAGGAGAAACCTTAAGTTTTTCGGACTGATGGACGAATTCAGAAGATATGCCGCACATACCTAAAATTTCGCCGGTGTTTAATACAACCATACGATTACTGAGCACGGCTCCCATTAACATTCCGGATAGGTTATAAGCCTGTTTGCCAATCATATAACCAATCTGACTGCCGTCTATGGATATAACCGAGCCGTTGCTGACAGCGTGTCCGACCAAATCACCTTTGTAATCATATACAGGTCCCCTATCAGCTAATATACCTATAAGGGCACCATCTTTATCAAAAACAAAACCTCGCGCCCCGATATGACCGACTTCTTTATCAGCTTTAATTATTAAACCGTTAGGGTTCAAGCGACCTAAATAACGTCCCTGCATATCCGTAGCAACGGAAGCAAATTTTTCCGCATATCCGATGACTGTACCGTTGCTACCGATTACCCTTCCATCCGCACGCAATTTTCCAACGCTTTTATTGTCATACACAACAGCTCCGTTATAACTTATAAAACCCAAATATTCACCATTATCATTGAACGCGTAACCGTTAGTTATTACTTTTCCGATAATAGCATTTTGGCTATCATAGACGAACTCATTAGCCTTGATATAACCGACCGTTTCCGAATTAAAATCCGTTACCTGTCCGCCGGGAACCACACTACCGATAAAGTCACCAAGATCAGACACCACCATACGCGAAGAAATTAAACGTCCATCCAAAACATACTCCTTGCCGACCTTACGATAAGCATATCCGTCAGGAGTAACCGTGCCGATAGGGGAACCGTTTAAATTACTGTACAAACCGTCACCGGTAATTCGACCGGATATTTTACCGGCATCATTATAGACCAATCCGGGGAATACTACTTGCCCTAAAATATCAAAATATTCATTTACCACAAATCCGTTAGGCATTGTTTTGCCTACTATTTGACCGGATGCTGAACGAATCGAGCCATCGGAGCTAACCTTCCCTAACGGCTTGGCATCATTACCTATGGCCACACCTTGCGGAACTACGCCGCCGATAATTTTGCCTTTGGCGTCAACAATCAAACTGTCAGCTGTAACATTACCTAATATTTTATTGTCAAAACTTATAACTTTACCATCAGAAATTACTTTACCGATAGCCGCACCGTTAAAATCTATAGCCGTTATTTCCTGTGCTCGGATATGACGATATGGTACTGATACCATTACCAGGACCACTAAAATTAGAGAAATTATATTTTTAATTATGCTTTTTTTTGACTGCATTATCAATTTCTCCGATTTTTCACCACTTCGCCCAAAACATATCCGGATACCTTTTTATCTAAATCAATAAACGAACCGCTGCTTTTGATATTACCGATAATATCACCTTTGTTGTTAACGACGCTGCCATCCGATGCTACACGCCCTCTATACTTGCCGTCGTTGCCCAAAACCGTAGCGCCTATTTTATAGATTTTGCCTAAGACTCGACCATTTAAATCCATAGCTAACCCACCTGACAATACTTTACCGACGATTGTACCATCAAAGCCGTAAATTTTGCCATCAAAATTTACATAACCCACAACTTTATCATTATTGGAAATTACTATATCGCCGCTTATAACTTCACCGATAATTTTTCCCGAAGAACTTATAACATTGCCATCAGGATATACTTTACCCAAAAGTTCGCCGCCTAAAGCATTTACCGAACCATCTGGAATAGCAAATCCGACCACTTCGCCGCCGAAATCAATTACACTGCCGGTATTGAACAAATTCAAATTTTTGCCGCTGCTGCCTCCGGGGAAAATAGCAGCGAGGACTTCACCTTTAGGAGAGATAATATCACCTAAAGAATTCATCAATCCGCGATACTCTCCGGTAACATCAATAACTGCACCCTCGCTTAAAACTTCACCGACAATTTCACCCTTAGCATTGCTGATTTTTCTGTCGTGCGTTATGTGCCCGACAATTTCGCCGTTCAGTCCTACAACCGAACCTAGAGAAGTGGCATAACCGATGTATGTACCGTCATAACCTATACCGACACCACTACTAATCACACGACCTTGATATTTGCCTTGTTGATTAAAGAAATAACCTTTAGCATTGACTTTGCCTATTTTTTCACCATAACGGCTGATTGCTTGCCCGTCCAGAGTTGAAACTCCTACCATTTTTCCGTTAATATCAACAATTTCTCCTTGAGGCACTATTGCTCCCAATACCCCATTGTAACGGCCATCACCTTGATTAAGTATTTTTCCTTGAGACACACCGGATAAATCATAGACTTCGCCATCGGCAAACAACAGACCTATCATCTGACCTCCCGAATCCATAATCGAAGTCCGCAGAGGATAACTTATTCCGATAACGCGATTTTCAGCATTAAGCAATAAGCCTTTACTGCTTAAAGATTCCGCTGTTTTGCCATAAACTTTTACTTTAGCCTGTTCATCTACCGTATTTACAAAACTACCGTCAAATTTATAGGCATAACGTTCACCTACGGCTCGACCGATATAAGCCCCTTTATTGTTAAAGACATCGCCTAAAATACCGACGCAACCTATAGGTGTATTATCTGTATTGATAACCACATTGTTTGCATTAATATAACCCAGATATTTGCCGTTAACATCAATAACCGCCCCGCGTCTTCCTACCGCGCCTACAAGCTCTCCCTTTTCATTTAAAACCGTACCATCGGGATTAACACAGCCTATATATAAATTGGAAGCATTTTTAACCACACCTTCACTATCTATTGTACCGAGGAAATTACACTTTTCGTCAAATACTCTTCCCCGAGGTAAGACTGCGCCGACATAACCGCCGTCATCATCAAAAACTTCGCCTTGCGGGGTAATTTGATATTTGGTTTCTTCGCTGCCTTTCTTGATTTTGCCGTCGCTATCCAAATAACCTAAGTTATTACATCCATATCCGACTATGTTACCCACACGAACCATTTTGGCAATAACTTTACCACCGCTCTGATCCTTTACCGTTCCGTCGGGTAACAACCGACCGACGACTTGTTTTTTATCATTCTCGATAGAGCCGTCATTTTGCAAATTACCCAACAATGCGCCTTTCGGAGTTATGGGAATTCTCTCAAAAGATACTATAGAACCGATTATAGCATCGTGTTCGCTAAAAGTAATTTCTTCACCGACATAACCGATAACATTACCTTCAGCATCGAGTATTTGCCCGTTCTCACCCATACGACCGATAATTTCACCTTTTACATTAAGTAAATTACCATTGCTGTCAACATAGCCGATAATATTACCTTCTTTATCATAGGCAACGCGAACTTTTTTACCTATCAGCGGAGAATCTTTGGCCACAATATCGCCATATTCATTAAGATACCCGATTGTTTCGCCATCTGCATTAACAACTTTACCATTAGGCAAGGTAACTCCAACAACTTTACCGTTACCATCTATTGCGGCTCTTCCCGATTTAGATATATATCCCAGAGTATTTCCGTCTTTGTCGACAACCGTTCCGTCTGCCGATACGCGCCCGATAATGTTTCCATCCTTATCTATGACCGTGCCATCCGCAAGAGCTCTGCCGATTATGTTTCCGTTCTCATCATAAACAAGCCCTATATCTGTTGTATTGCCTATAACTTTACCGTTAAAATCCAAAGCTGTGCCATCGGGTAGCACTCTGCCGACAACTTTTCCTTCATCATTGATTATTTCGCCATCCGGATTTACATAACCAATAGAGTTCAAAAATTCGTCATAAACCATCTTAGCATTTTCGACCACTCCTATAACATTGCCATCCTTATCTAAAATAAGTCCGTCCGGTGAAACTCTGCCGATAATATTACCATTCTCATCACGAACAAAACCGTCTTTATCAACAATACCGATTTTCTTACCGTCAGGGCCTATAGCAACTTGCATTGCCCTGCCGAAACTGTTATCCTCGACTTCCAGCGGTTTACCTTCACAATATTTACATTCCTCTTTAGTTACGGCAGAACCTATCACAGGTACTTTAGCCGATTTTGCACTTTCTTGGCCTAAATTAACTTCGTGCCAAGTAATGATAAAATTATTTTGCACATTACCGGCGACTACGGGATTCCAACTCATTGTAATATGGCAAGTTTCACTGCCATTTAAAACAGCTCCGGCGCATTTTTCAGCAAAAACGAACCCTGCCGCCGGCGGCTCAGCCAGCTCAACCGAAACTATACGCACGGCAGCTTTGCCATTACTACCCAAAGTTAAGACATTTTTTGCCTCAGTTCCTAACACCACTTCTCCCATAGACACCGGATCCGGTGTTGCCGTTAAGGGAATCTCTCCTTCGATGGTCGAAAATTCTATTCCCTGCGGTGTCGTCGGAGTTGTCGTGCTAACGGTTCCGAAAACGTCATCATTATCGGTAAATACGGGCTCTTCATATACTTCCGAGTTATCTGAACTGCTCATTAATAAAATCAAACCGAAAATAAATACAAGTAAAGACGAAAGACCAATTATCAATATAATGGTATTGGTCTTCTTAACGTATCTTTCGGAATTTGTTAATTGTTCATCACTCATAACCGTGTTCTATTGTGTCCTAACCACACTGCAAAAAACTCCGTTTCGTCCTAAAGAACTGCAAATCTTATCTCCGGCTTCAAGACTTTTAATCGGACCCACTCTTAAATGGAATAATTCTCTGCCTTGGCCGTCAGCCGGAGCGTCAACCGAGAAAAACGGATTAAACCCGTCAAGTTCCTTATATTTATTGGATAATTTGCCCCACAGGCTTTCCAAATTAGCCACATCTCCGTCTGTACCCAATTCTATGGATATATTGGAATTATCAGCATCCATAAAACCGGCACCGTATGCATACTGCGGAGCAATAGGGGAAGAACCGATATTGGAAGGAATATTCATTTTTTGCATCTTGGAGTAATCAAAGTTATCGGCGACTTGACCATAAGCGCCGTTATTTCCTCCGACTTTGGCATATTCGGGAATAATTATTTGGCCTTGACCGGCTTGAATATCCATCTGCCCTACCGGCAACATTCCGCCGGCATTTCCCATAGGATAACCGCCTTGAGGATAAGCGGCAGAATTTGAAGGCATACCATTACCGACGCCGGAGGGTGATTGCCCCTGTACATTATAATTTATATTATTATCTATGCCATTGGTTTGAGCATTGGGAATAGCCGGACCTACTTCCCAAGAAGGCGGCAGATAATCCGCCGAATCTACGGCATATTCTAATCCGTTTTCATCGGAACGACGCATCTTAATGCATATAATACGCTTACCATTGCGCAAAACCATATCACCGATACCTTCGACAACGATCAAACGATTATCCGGACCTTTAGAGCGAAAGCCTACCGGAACCTCTACACGCTCGACGATCATACTTACGACCGGACGTTGAACCATATTCAATGCTTTTTTACCTAAATCAATATAAGTAAAGATATTGTCACGCCATACTCTTTCCGGAGCAATTACCACATCATCAGGATTAGGAACATAAACTTCTAAGTCAAACTTAAAATCACTGGGGTCGACCGGAATCGACTGCAACCAATCACTTTTTTGAAAGCGACGGGTATAAGTGGAAATATTACCGCCGGCTTTAGAACCTCCACCGTTACCCAAGGCTCCGCCTTTACCGCCATAGGGATTGCTTCCCAATGAATCACCGACGCCGTTACCATCTACTACATCAATGTCAATAATGGCATTGGTTAAACGCTCGGTATTAACCGCTTCCGATTTAAGATAAAACACATAGCGGTTACCAGAACGGCCGAACACAATTATATTAGTATCAACTCCGACTTGAGCGCCGTTTTTAGGATATAACAGCAATGTGTTGGGACCGGAAATTTGCCCGTCAAAGGTATTGCTGTCACCGAGATAAATATCTTCTATCAATTCCCATTCGGGGAAATTAATCATCGTCAGCATTCCCTCACGAACACGCACGGGAAGAACCAAATCGGGCGACCAATAGTACTTTGAGTAAGCCGGTCGACTTTGTCCCTCTCCCAAATTCTGTAAGGGATCAAGCCAAGCCGCTTGCGTCATTCCCAATGAGCCAAACCCAGCATAGTCCATATTCATAGGGGTATAATTACCTTGAGATTGGTCAGCGCTGGCATCCATAATCTGCTGGTTAACCTGAGCTTCAGCCGCAAAAGGGAAAACCACACTCCCTATAGCCAACATCGCACATATTTTCTTTATCATTTTCACCTTACCTCTACTCCCCGCTATTGCGACTTAAAGCATATTTAATTACCGTAAAACCTAACGGATTTTTCAAACGTTCTCCGTATCTTACGGTTTTACGACGATAACCTACGGTTAACGAAGCTGTCCAATAACTAACTTCCGGCTTTACAGAATCCGGATAGGTATCTTCAGCTTGATATTCAACTTGCCATATATTATCCGCCAGTTCATTAATCGAAAGAATTTTAATTTTACGTTCCATACCCTTTTCACGTATCATCACTATTGCTTTTTTAGCGACATTATCCAAAAACTCTTGGTACACCTGCGGCGTAGACATTTCCTGAATTGCCCCACCGGCACGCCAGCGCATATCCACAACTTCCAAATTACGACTGAAAGCACTGCGTTGTAAAACATAATCGCGAACAAAAATTTCCGTAATAGACTTGCGATTGCGTAATTCGGTAGTGATAGGTGTAATGTTATAAACCTGTTCTTCGCGATTTTGAAAAGTTAACAAAAACGGCTCTACACGATAAAGCGGAATAACTTGGAAAATAGCCAGTAATAAAACAATATTACAACACAAGCTTAAAGCCGTAATAACGGCGAACGCACGCGCCGTCCACAAATATCTTTTTTCAGCAACATTAGCGACAAATATATCATTATTTGGTTGCGCCGCACGTCCGCGAACCGACCTGCGCCTATCCGCGCTTCCAAGCATCTTAGGTCGTGTCTGTTCGTACCTTATTTCTTCCAATGCCTTAATCCCATATTATATTGTTGCCACAAACCAATCGGGTAAATTCTTAGGTAATTCAACCTGCAAACAAGCGCAAGGTGACAGTTTTAACTCATCGAAACCGCGTCCGATACCTACCGGTTCGGGTTCGTAGTATGAACCATAACATCCGGAAAGCGCGACCAGTCCGATAACAAGCAGCAACTTGCTCAGTATTTTCATTAAGTTAACTCCTCCAGCAATAACAATACACTACACTTTATGTTAAAAGTATACTGTTTTATTTTAAATGTCTAACTATTGAGGCATACTTATCAACAATTAGAATACATTTACTTCTGTTTGAACATATCTGATAACAGTAAACCCGAGTGGATTAATAAGCCGATACAACGAAACCGCTCTTGCCGGATTAAAATGAGCCGTAACCGAGGCTGTCCAATAATGCGTAATTATACTCTGATTGCCATCTTTATTTTGTAACGGAAAATCATACGTCTTAAAATCAACTTTCCAAACGCGCGAGCGTGCTCCACCCTGTCTGGTAATAGATGTTATTTCGGTTTCGCGCGTAAAAGTTAAATTGGCAAAGCCTTCCATTAAAGGCTGTATTCTGGAGGCAAATTCACCATATACTCTTGCTTCGGAAAGCATACTGACTAATCCGACACCCGACCATCTGACCATCATTTCCGGAGCATCGTGAACAATACTGTTGCGCAATTCAACGTAGCGGCGAATAAACATTTTCATAATTTTATCGCGAGAAGCCATATCTTGCGCAACAATTTCGGTTTCAACCAAATTATCGGAATCACTGTTTTTAATCAATAACAACGGTTCGACAGTCACTCGGGGGGCTAATCTGAATAAAGACAAAGAAGCCAACACCAAAAAACTCATAGAAACTACCGCTAGAGCAACAAAAAAACGGGAAATCCATAAATAATAAATCTGCTTTAATGAGCCTTGAGTTTGCTCCTCTTGTTGCAAATAATTAACTTGATTATTATCAGCACCCTTTGATGTTATGAGTTTATCAGCAGATTTTGCGGTTAATTGCTCGTTTTCTTCCATTTTCTTTTCCATATAACCTAGTAATTTGAACAATATGTATAATCTGTTCCTTCATCTTCGTCCTGCATTTTGGATTTAACCTTCTCATTAAACTTATCGGTAGCCTTTTTATTAGCTTTAGCCTTTTTAAGTTCCTCGGTCAAATTGTTATCAGCTGCCGAAATCAGCGAAACTTCCATAACGCAATCTTTATCCTGTTTCATTACATCCATCAACCGATTTATGGTGTCGACGCGCTTTTGCGCGGCATTATTTCCTTTAACATTAATTCGGTTAAGAGCTGAAACCGTTTTTTTAATCTCATTTTCTTGAGCTTCTTTTAAGCGGCTTATGGTTAAATTATAATCAGAATCTTTGGTTATATCGTAGTTATCACCTACAACAAAACCAAATTCTTTTAATCTACCCTTTAACTCAGCCATTTGTTCATCGTAACTTTCTTTCATCTTATCCAGTGACTGTTTGAATTTCTTTTCTTGCTCCATTTGCAACAGAAAATCACCTATTTGATTCCGCGAAAGCTCGGCGTGACGTGCTAACGCCATCCGGTTTTTATCCTTTTTCTTCATATCATCTTCATCTTTAGAATCAGCCACTGATGAATTGTTAAATGTTTCATACACTGTCGATTTAAAGAAAGTATTGTTATTATCATCGGCATCAAGCAACATACCTAATTCACTGTAGCGACAACTACGCTCGACTGGATCACCGCTGGAAGACAGATTATCAAAAAACGACGGCGTACTTACTTTTTCATCCCATAACACGTGATAAGGAGAACCTTTTTTCATCTTTACAAACAGGCATTTAGGCACTGAATTTGCATTTATGTCTTTGCGTATTCTGTACTCGTCTTCATCCATATCAAAATCATATCTGTCGCGGCCTAAATCCTCGTCATATTCTTTTGTGATATTAACATCAAGCACCACATCAGAACCTTCGACATAACAAGGGAAAATTCCTCCACGCAGAAATGCGACATTTTCACATCCTTGATTAAGCACATCTTTAAGTTGGAACTGCGCCTCAATAAAAGCATTATCCTGCAACATTACCTGCCATATTTTCGGCATATCATTGCCCATAGCCAAAAATTCTTTGCGGCTGATTGATAACAATGCCTGCATAGCTTGCTTAATTTCGTCTTTTTTGCTATCTGACAGCAATGAATCTTTTAATTGATTTTTATACTGCAGATACCTTTGATATTGTTGCGCATTATATGGTTTAAGATTAGCATAATCAAACGTATCGAAGTGGAAAATTTCTCTTACTGGAGGCTGACTGAAATCACTCAAAGGATAAGGCGCTTTCAAATCTCGAGCTCGCGGCAAGGCTCCGACGAAGAAACCTTCACTCTCTGAAGAAGAATCCAAACTCTCCAATTCAGCAAAAGCCGCCATACCTTCAATAGTATATCCCAAAACGCTTTTAGCTATGGTTACGGCCTTTAATTTATCAATCATCGCTTGATGAATGGCTTTCACTTGATTTGCTGATGCCGGCAGATATAAATTATCCCCGAGAGCAACCAGCTCGGCCAATGTCGAATTAACAATTGTATCTATCGATAAATTAAGAGCGTTGATAACCTCATCGCTGGCTTCTTCTATCGCAACCTTTGCGGCAACAGCGGCTTCCGGTTCCCCTGCCGCAATCAAGGCTAACGCCGTATCCAAACGTCCTTCAACAGCTCCTTTATATGCATTATGCGCTTGCAACATATTAATACCAAAAGTGCTGATAACGGCCGATAAAGCATTGCTCTTTCGGTTTCCGGAAACACTGTGAGTTTTTGCTTGCGCCTCCGTCTTAGCCAACTTAATAGCCTTTTCTAATTGTTGAAGTTCCTTATTATAAACATTGCGTTGTTGCTGCAAAGCTTTTTCTTGGGCTTTCAATCCGGAAAAATTTCCTGATATTAATCCTTGATTAGTTTGTAGCGAACGCTCAATAAAACTATCTTTAAATCCCTTGACTTTTTTAACTTCCGCTGCACTGTTTTCAGAAAAATCGACATCCTTGACGGCATCGGATAATAACGCTTGTTGTGAGCTTTCTTCCGATTGCGAAGAAACATCGCTTATCTGTTCGCTGATAACTTTAATTTTCGCTGATATATCATCTATCTTCTTGATTAATTCATTTCTTTTCTGTATCAATTGAGGGCTTACCAAGCTGTCATCGTCATCAGCTTCTCCCAACGCGGCAATAATGCCGGCAGTTGCAACAGCACGTTGTTGGCTCAAATCATTTTGATAATCGGTTTGATTTATATCCAATAACGTATTTTGTAACTTAGATACAAAAACATCTATAACGTCTTCCTTAGTATAACGCTTCAAGTAGGCTTTTATGTTTTGATACTTGCGGTTGAGATATTGATTATAAAAAGCCTTGGTGTCATTCCAAATCATTTTGCGATTAGTTGGAGTTCCCCACATTTGCGGATCTTGTCCTAAAAGCTTGGCCGCTTCGGCACCAATTTGCCAAGAAATTAATGAGGCATTACGATTTTCATCTTGCGTTTTTTGCAAACTGCTGGCGCTCATTTTAGTGCCGTCATCGCCGCCTTCATTCATTTTATCAGCTTTGCTTTCCGCTTTATCCCAATTTTCACCGTCTTCGGCATCATAAGTTTCATCATTAGACAGAGTTTGAGCTTCAACACTATCAACATTAAATGATGAACCGTTTGAATAATCAACATTACCATTATTATCCTGGCTGATATTGGTTTGTGCGGCTTTAGCTATGTCATAGGCATCAATTGCCCAACCGGTTATGCCCTTACGATCATCATAATGATTAACGTTGTTGATGTTAAATTTTTTGCCGGACCACGTTACCTCCGGAGTTTGGAAATATCTTCCGGTATAATTAATACCGCAACCATCAGCTTCTACAACTACGGCGAGTTTTTTAGCGTACTTTGCCAGCATCTTCTTATACTGTAAGGCGTTCGTGCGATAAGGATCAAGTTTTATCACAAAATTATGCGCATCAGCTGCTTTTTGCACAATACTTTCAACATCATCCAAATCCCCATAGCTGTCAAGTTTATCAGCATTATCGACTAACGGTGAGCCTATCTCGTCGGGAACCGGAGCCGAAAAATGCAACCCCAATCCGCTCGTATCAATATTGTCATCAATTTTCTGCATTACTTCATCTGTCGTTGCGGGAACAACCGTTTCTTTAAGCGATGATGTCGGAGCTTCTTTGTAAATAACTTGAGCCGCCGCCAAAGCAAATGCGGTATGTTTACCATATTTAGATGTCAAAACACTATAATTTTCTGAAGGTAAATAAGAAATCTTTTGATTATCGGAATAGTCATATTTAGGCGAAATATTAACTTTCATAAATGATTGCAGCGCTCTAAACTGAGCTTTGAGCGCGGCCACCCGCTCCCAAACTTTTACCAAGTCGCTTAAAGTATTTAATGTATAACCGTAAAGTTGTAAATTTTCCGTATTACCGGCTTCGGGCTCCTCCCCGCTATCCTCGGCAGAACTTTCGGTATTATCAGGTTGTCCGGTAATTCCACAAGCTTCCATAGCCGAGGAATCACCTTCAGCGCATCCTTTGGTTTTAATAATTGCCGCACCGATTTCACCGCCGTCTTCCATATCTGCTTGAATGGCTTTTACCATAGCATACATATTGTAAATATTATCAATATAAAAGTGGCGTCGTTTTTCCGATACCATATCGCGCTGATAAAACTTTCGATATACTAAAAAAGTATCGCGCATTTTTAACGCCAACTGCGAAGTATTTATATCACTGATTTTGGCATTGCATACAAAGCCGTCAACTTTAATTCGGTTGCCAAAATTGATGTTAACTCCTAAAGCCGATAAAATCGAATTTACCGATACCAATAAGTTGCTGACACTTTGCTTAACATTTATTGCTAACGTGGTAGCTTGTGATGCAATTGACAAGAAAGAACCTCCGGTTTCAATAATATCATGCGCTATATTGATAACCGGTGATAGCGGAAGTTCATTATAAATTGTTTCATAAAGCACTTGCGCAGAGGAAACCGATGGCTTGGTTGCCGTCAGCAACATCACCGCTAAAAACAAACTCCCTACTTTATTTTTCATTGATCCATCCTCCGCTATCATCAATTCATATTAGTTTCATCAATGATTTCATCTTCATCTACCGCTATATCCTCCGGATTTATAACGACCTCATCTTCATCTACCGCTATATCCTCCGGATTTATAACAACTTCATTCTCATTATTATCCGATGTTTTTGTTTCCTCGGCATTAGCTATATTACTTTTAACATAATCTATGCCGGCTCGTAATTTATCTCCGTAATTAGCAGGTTGATTTTCCGGCAAGACATAGTCGCAAATATCAACCACCGTTGACACCTTGCTTTCTTCAGTTTCTTCAGGCGTATAATTAGCACCACTTTGAATTATGCTCAACATTTCTACTTCCATTTGAAGCAACTCGGCATCAATAATTTTTTTAATGGTTTCGATTTTAATTATGGTATTAGTTATGTGACTTACGCGAATGGCTTCGGCTTGACCATCGGCATTGGCACTCATATCACTATTGACTTCGGTATCATTTACGGAATCATTAGCAGCTTGCAAATTTTCATTTAAGGTGTTTATTCCTTCGACTGCAACCTCTTTTTGCTCTGCGATTATAAAGCTTTTACGTTCACTCTCGGTTGCCCCTTCTTTAGGACGGCGGAATTTCTCTGTGACGTGACCGATAACATCTTTTAACGATTGCTTGAGGTCAATATCTGTCGGCATAGTTTCACCGCTGTGTGATTTTAAATTTGCTAATTCTTCAATATCCCTCTTGCGTTCATTAACAATCTGCGCAATACGGTTGGTAAAATCGACATCAATTTTAGCAATTCGTTCAATTTTTTTAGTATCAACTTCGAAACGTTCACTTTGTAAATCCAATAACTCGTTATACGCTCTGACAACATTTCCTGAATGTTCTACCTTATCCATAGAACGCGCGTAGTTACTTTTAACTCTGCGGACTGCGGCTCTTCTTTCCGCAACATTATCCATCTCACCGATTTCTTCCATAGGTATATTAGCCGCACCTGGGGTATTGTTTTTATAAAAATTAAGATTATCGCGAGCTATCTTAATTTTTTCATCCAACATAACCTTGCGATCTTCCGCATCTTGTTTTATTTGTTTTATAGTCGCCTCGCGTTCTTCGTTTAACCGACTGATTTCAATCGCATTATCAGTTATTTTTTCGGTAAGCTTAAAAATCTTATAGGTTTTGGAATTCAGTATAAGACCCTTTATGCGTTTATAACTAACCCATTTGGTCCACTTAGGACACTCATCTTCTACTGTTTTTTTAGTTTTAGTAATTTTATCCTTTTCGGTATATGTATATATTTCTTGCCCTTGATGGATACATGAATTTAAAACAGCACGATATTTTTTAGCTTTATTAATACCGTCGCCGATAAATTGACCGAAACTGGAATTGCTTATTTCGTCAATTTTATCTTGTACCCAAATGATTTGTTTTTGTATCCACTCGCCAATCTTACCAGCACTTTGCAAAATATCTGTTTCCATAGGTATCACAGCTTGACAAGGCGAAACGAACTTAATCTGAGCCGCCGCTACAACAAGCAAAATTATCAATATTTTTTTTAATTTATAAGCGGTCATTTTTTGTTTTCCTTTCCGGTATCAGCACTTTGTTTCTGTTCCTCACAAACAATGTCATTATATGTATCGGGACTAAGTGCTATAAGTTTGGAAATATTATCAACGACGGCAACACGGGCTTCCAATGATGCAACTACGGATAATCTCTGCGCCATATCTAGCAATACATCGCGGATATTTTTATCCAAAATTGCTTTTTCACTGCTTTCATTTGTGAATGGGTGCTGTTCCTCCTGATCAAGTTCGTAAAGCGTCTGCATTGCTTGAGTATAAAGCTCGCTGGAGTAATATGCCTGCAGAATTGTGGCTACCCGTTGCATTTCTTCAACCTTACCTTCTCCGGGTTTAATTAATTTAATCAAGCGGCAACGATTTTTTTCATTATCTTCCGATACCGTTTCCGCAGAACCACTCTCTGACATAATTGAATTCAACTTATTCTTGATATTATCTACTTTTTGAGATGCGGAATTCAGCGCATCTTCAATTTTACCGCCCTTGTTAATTAAAGTAATCTCACTGGTTGCTTCTTCATCAATGGCTTTACATCTTTCATCACTATCAGCTTTAACTGCTTCAAGGTCTTTATCCCTTTTAGCAATAATTTTTTCAATTTCGGCATTACGGCTTACCAAATCAGCTATATTTTCTTCAGCTTCTTTTACTTTTTTATCGCTGTCATTATTTATCTTTTTACTCTTCTTTTCGGCGGAATCACGAATTAATTGTTTATCTTCCTCAGCCTGCTTATTAATTTTAGCTATTTCTTCTTTATTTTCATCAGCAGCGGCTTTATTTTCATCATTCGCTTGTTTCTCATCAATATTTGTATCACCTAAAGGCGATGACCAAGCCTCTTTCGGACGCCCTTTTACCAACTTGTTTCTGTCGACTAACGCCGAAAGGTTTAATCCGTTAAAATTCAATGCATCGGCCGGATACGCATATACAGCAACGCATATTAATAAAGTAACTATTGCCAACGTCCTACTCTTTACCATCAGTTTTCTCCATTAATACTGAACCGGCATTTTCTGCTAAGTTATTTTTTTTAAGTTCTGAGGAAGCATCCTCTTGTTCATCACTAAAACGGCGATTATTTATTGTACTGGTATTGACATTCTCAAACCCGCTCAAATACTTTTCACTGCTTACTTGCGACGAGCTCAAAGAACTGAAAGTCGATACGGTAGAGCTACTGTCTGACGATTGCTTATTACCGGTATTAACTTCTTGAAAAACTTTGACCGAAGTTTTTGCGCCGACGTCACTGATTGTCGTTGCAGTTCCCTCGTCGACAACATCGGTTGATAAATCTTCTTCGTCATCATTTACATTGTCATTATCCTCATTTTCGTCTGAACGACCTTCTTCGTTGCCGGTTCGATCACTTTGACTGCGATTTTCACTGATAAGGCCGCGTGCGACTAAAGCCTCTCTGCTCGCAGCCATTCTGGATCGCGTATTACTGAGTTCTTCATTATATCTTCCCATTTCGTTTTGGTTAACTGCATTGCCGTCTTTATTAATACCCAGTAATCGATTGGTGCGTTCTTTCATATTTTCAAAACGCTGTTGCGCCAATTCAATTTTACCTTTTACATCCATATATTCTTGATAATATTTATCAAATATTTTTCCCGAAGTTACATTAGAAATAGTCGTGGATACTTTTTCCACAACGGAAGAAGCTTTACCCAAAACACCTTCAGCGGTCATCAAAACCGTTTCAATCAAGTCCATTCCGGCAAGTGCGGTGCGGTTCCAACACAAGCTTGACGATAAAATGAATAAGTATATTAATATTTTTTTACTCATTCCTTTTTCCTCTCTTTAGGGTCAAAACCTTTGGGATATTTCAGCTGTTCATCAGAGGTGTCAACTTCCATTTCCAGCACTACTTTATTCATTATTTCGCTCATTATATTATTTCGTGCTGTTTGGGCTTTTATCACTTGCAACTTTTGTAAAACTTTTCCGGCCGCCGCACTGACATCACCGGCCGCGATAATATTACAACGTGAAGCATCGTCATCAGCTTTACAATCTTGGGCATTGCTGCTTGAAATATCGGTACTTGAAATAACTGAACCGTCGGCATCAAAAGTATCCGGAACCTTATCGCCGTTGCTTTTTGCCATCTTATCGATTATATAGCCGCTGTCTACCATACTTGCCATCGCATTAATAAGAGCTTCCCGATACATCTCAGCATATTGAGCCGTCGTTATCTGATATAAAGAATCCGGATCTTTTTTAGCATCATAAGCTAAACGTTTCAACGCATCTTGGGTTAATAGTAATCCTTTTTCCTCGTCATAATCTTCGCATAAACCCGTACGCATAATTAATTTTGAGCCCAAAAGGAATTCCCCTTGATTACCACGCCCGTTGCAATTCTTGAAATCAGCGGCACCATCAGCCGCAGCAAGCGGATTAGCGACTGATGCCAGCAACAGGGTAAAAAAAACGATGAAACAATATTTACTCATCAGAACCTCCTGTTTTCGACACATCATTTTGCTTAGCATCCTGCATTTCTTCTCGAGGAATTTGATGGTTAACCATTCCGTCAACAGCTTTCACCATCTGTTCTTTTGCCCACATAGTATAGATGTCATTAATAAGATTGCCTATTTCCTGTTCGGCCAATGAAATAGAAGCCCAGGTTACACCTACATCCGAAGCATACGAATTTTGTATCGGGTTGACAACATCAACATCGTATAAAAAATATTTTTTATAAAAATTCAATCCGGTAAAATATGCCGAAGCCAAATATTCGGCATAAGCATCACCTAAATGGCGATTAGCGTGTTGCGCATCAAGCGCTTGATGTTTAGCCATAAAAGAATCAGGGGTCTTGCCATCGGCCATTTTAACTCCGCGAAGAGCTTTGTAAAATTCTATCATATCTTCAGGAATATCACTTTCCGCAATGGCATACTTTACCGCATTGTACCTGCTTATACAATCGGGTAATTCGTCGTTTTCTTTCAACTCACACCCCATTTTTAGGGAAACCGGCAAGACAAACACCCCTTGCGGCGTATCGGTCGAAGTCTGCGGTATTTCGTCTTTTACATCAAGGTCAGCTTGAGCTAACTGTGATGAATTGTGTATTTTATAGCGCGTTGTAGAATATGCGCTTGTTGTAGAACACTGAGTTTTATATATATTGCATTCAGTAGGGTCACCGTATTGCAAACTTTCTACATCTCTGCTACGAGCTTCTTCACAATCTCTTTCCAGTTGATAGCAATCTCTACCCCCATTATTATCCCCATCTTTACCAGCAGTACATCCAGCCTCGTACATTTCGCATCCTTGTTCGCGTTTTTCAGCGTCTTCATCGGCTTCGCATTGTGCTTTGAGGAATGTGCAATCAACGAATTTAGTTACATAATACTTGATGCCCTGCATAACAGTTTCGCATTGCGGAACCCCTGCTGCCAATGACGGAATACCTAATGAGCTTGCTTCATTTACCTGCATACAATTTTCTTGATATGCTTGACAAGACGCCTGACGGTTATCTTCACAATCATCCGATGCACCCTTAGAACAACGGGTTGTGCATTCCTCTTTTATGCGTTCACAATCGGATATACTAGAAATATTATCCACTTCATCGCTCATACCATCTAAAGCACTGCTGGCGTTGTTGATCTCGCCGGTTATACTATCAATCTTACCGGCATATTGCGACAATGCACCTGTGGTCATATTGCAAATCAACCTTTTAGTGCGGGCTACCGTCATTTGGATACGATATTTGCAATCATTAACCATATCGACGACTTGACGGTTGTAATTGAAAATTTGATTTTCAATATTACGTAAATACTGCTTGTAAGTTTCAGCTTTGGCCCGCTGAATTGCTAATTGATCTCTCTTATCACGCACCCAATTAGTTACCGAATTAGATTCTGTGTGGTGTTGCAAATGAGCTTCTTCTTCCTCTAATTGACGAATAACATTTTGGCGATATTCTTCATTGCTGGCGGCACGATATTTTTCTTGCATAACTACTATCTGCGCCTCAACTTTTTGAATTTCACGCTCTATCTCATTACTTTTACTCCAGTCATCTCTAACTTCGTCTTTTTGTTGTCTTAAATCATACAATTGCTGATTTAGTTTGCTTAATTCATCGGCATAACCTTGAGCAGTACCGGGGCCATAATTGCGATACTCATCCAATTTTGCCTGTAATTCCCGCAATCTCTGCCGATCCTCCTCCGACATATTTCCCTGGCCTTGGCTTTCTAATTCGGCCAATTCTTTTTCCAACTGCGCTGTCTTTTCCCGCGCTTCTTTTTCTTGTTCCGTTTGTTGTTTTCTCTGTTCTTTTAAGGCTTTAATCTTATCGGCACCGCTGGTAAGTATCTTTTGGCATCTCTGCAAAGCTTCGTGACCAAACTGAACGATCTCTTTACCTTCTTTAGCATATGCCTCTATGCGTTTACCGATTTCCGACATATACTCAATTGCATCCAGCGTTGCTTCATAAGCGTTCATAACTGAAGCATAGAAATCTTCCGTGCGTCTGATAAAATTCCTTACCGAATCGCGATATTTTACATAAATATCGTGTTTTTTCTTAATCCACTTTTTGGCTTTGGAGAAAAAATCTGCCACCGATTTTATGGCTTTACCTATCTTGTTTAATGTTTCCCACAAGGTCTTAGCTTTTTTTACATTCGTACCCGCACGCCCGGCATCAGTAATGGCATTGGCGATAGTTGACGGTGTAGCGCCGATATCAAATATCGGCAAGGCATCTGCTGCTTTAAGCGGCAACAAAAACGCCAATAACAAAACCGCTAAACGAATTTTCATCACTAGTCTCCTCAAAGATATATCTTATCATAATAATATCATATTTGCGCAAACCCGCCAAATAGATTCTGCTTTTTTGCTAAATATTTAAATATTTTGTAACAAAGTTGTCTTCACCATATTCCTTAACCAACTCTTCAACCAACAAAACATTCTTGCGTCCGGAATTGTACAATTTCAAGTAGGGACCTAAGCCGCTTAAATCGACATCCAAAATCACCGATTCACCGGTCGACGGACGCGAAAGCAAAATAGCATAAGGCATATCACGATAAGAACGTCCGAAAATAAAATCAGTTTCGGCATCGGTTAAATTCCAGTTGGCGTAGTCTTCAGGGGTTGCTTGTGGGTTGCGGAAAAAGATAACGGTTTGGCATTGCCCGCGAATAACTTCACCGACACCTAAGCGGTCAATAATGCTTGGTTGTTGGAAAGCGCAAAGATATGCTTGACGTTTTTTACGGCCTTCCTGCAATCCGATGATGAAGTAATCTCTGAACATCGGGTGCTTTAACATCGGCGCCGTTTCATCTATCATAATTAATGAAGGCACTCCGGTTTCACCGGTCTCGGATTGAATACGATGCATAATATAGCTGATAACCGCAGGAGCTAAAGTTTCGTCTTCAAAAATATGCGTAAAGTCAAAAGCCATAAATCGTTTGCTTTTTAAATCCAAGCTATCGTTGGCACCGTTAAATATAGCGCCATACTGGTCGGGATTAATCCATTTGAACAATTCACGGCGCATATTGCCGGTAGGCGAAAAGCAGCTTTTATATAAATTGCTCATAATTCGTTCTTCGGGGCGCAAATAATCAAAAGCTGTCGTTACCGCACGGGCAATTTCTTTTTCTGACACCGCGTCATCAACCAATGTAATCGCCCGCATCCAGCGACGTAAAAAGGCACGATTGTTAGGAGTATTAGCACAGTCAAAGGGATTTAACGAAACATTTTTCTCGTCACCGTCAAAACCGATATACGCTCCTTGAATGGCGTGAGTAAAAATACGTGCACCCAAGTGACGATCAAAGAAGAAAACCCTTAAGTCAGCGTGGCGCATAGCCTGTCCGGCCAAAAAAGTCAGTAAAGTCGTTTTACCTTGACCGGTCGGACCGATAATACAACAGTGTGCCACCGCCGAATCATCTGAGGAAACGTGAAATTGGAAACGATAGGCTGACCCTGACATCGTACGGAAAACCGTAATTGCTCCGTTACCCCAGTCAGATTTGGAGAATCCTTCAGACGGTTTGTCAAATGACACCGAACAAGCAACTACTCTGGAAAGATAGCGATAGTTGCGCGGCAAAGTTTCATAGGTGGGAAATTGATTGAAGAAAGTGGCTTGAGTTACCCAGCCTTCACGAACCGGTGTAACACCGAACAAACGACAAATACGCTGTACTTCACTTTCGGCAAAATCTAATTCCTCTCGTGTTTCCCCGCGCAGCAACAAGGCCATAGAATATTCCGTCAACGCTTGATGGTCAGCATCACTATCCTCAATTGCTGCTAAAACCTCACCATATTGTTCAACCACATTACTGGAAAAACTGGTAACCGTGGCCATACGCTGCTGTTGCATTAAAAGCGCTCTCGCTTTAGGCTTGAACAGAGCGTGAATGTTGTGCAACATAACCACTTCACAATCGATTGCCAACAGCGAGCTGGTCATTGCTTCATCGACATAATCTCCGGAAGTACGAATTCCCATAACGATTTCAAAAATTTCTTTATCACCGGAGAAAAAGCGGATAATTCCCTCCTCGCCGGTAAAATGAATATGATCTGCAGTGAGCATTTGGTTTAATTGGGCACCGGAAGTATTACGTACCAAAGGCTTGGGGCGCGATACCGGCGAGCAAAGTTTTGCGTACAAAGAAAAAGGACTGTCATCAGCAGTTTTGCCGTCACCTTCAGACAGCACCTCCACGCCATATTCGCTCAAAGTTGCCGTCAACGCCTGCGAGGCATAATTTAAGTCTTTCAAAGCATCTCGCCTATCGGGCACGGATAAGACAATATAGTGAGTATTAAAAAATACGCGATTTACATTCTCTTCCCATATCTCGGAAACTTTTTCCAACAATGGGTTATTAAAATTCTTAACATTATCTTCTAATGGTACTTTTTCGCGGATGGTTATAACCCGACAGTCAATCTGCAGATCCGACATTCCGTCTATCCAAGCTTTACGTGCTTCCATCATAGAGGCGATTTTCTCGCTCTGGGCAAAAGCCAAATCCACACCATCAACCTTGAATATGCGCGCCAGCGAGCCGTTATAACACTTAATCGTCATTCCGTCCGAAAGCAGCTTTTCGAACGGCATAAAATCCGATACCCGCGATTCATTAGGGTGCGGTAATACCAAATAGCCGAACTTAGTGGCCCACAATCCGGCAAACGCGGCAGCCGCAATAAAACCTATCACCGCAACGATGATTTCCGCTCCGCTCAAACCTTCCACAAAAATTGATAAAAAATCGAAATCAGGGCGCAAATTTATTCCCCTTTACTTTATATAGATTAACTGAAGTTTTGTTAGACTGTCCGTAAGCTTGTATCATACTGGAAATATGAGGCTCTCTAACCCCTAAAAAAATACAAAAAGTATGCCCGATGACAATTAAGGTCATAAAGACCAACGGGTTAACATTAACCGTACCCACTAACATAAACATCAACGGAAACTGTATGCCGAGATTAATCATCACCGGCAAAAACGGACCCCACAGGATTTTCGGGGGATTCGCCACGGCTTTTAATATCATTTCGCGCATAACAGTTCACAAGCTCCAATTTCGTTAAACATCATAGAACACTATCTTTATTTATGCAACCCTGCTAATTTATTTATCCTACCGTTATTTATCATTTATAGGTGCAAAATATAGAAGTATTCAACTTACAGCATAGCTCGTTTTTATGAAGAATTGGTTAATAAAGGTATAGTCTTTAGGCAATTTAAGCGAGTTTATTATGCAACAACATTGCGGCTCCCAACATACCGGCATCATTGGCAAACTTTGCAGGTTTAACGACAAGCGGCTGTGTCAGAATAGCATCATTGATTGCGTTTTCGACTTTGTCATACTCAATAAACTGCGCCATTGAGCCGGAAAGGACTATAACCTCGGGATCAAAAACATTTCCCAACATTATCATCCCCTTTATAAGATAATTTTGCCATACGGAAAAAGTTTCCGTTGCTTTGGCATCACCTTGTTTTTTAGCGGCAATCACATCATAGGTAGTAGAGTTTTCTCCCATAATTTCAGAAGCAAAGACCTTTAATCCGCTTCCGGAAGCAAAAGATTCAAAACAATCATACATTCCGCAACCACGGCATTGCCGTTTATACCCAGAATCGATGGGAAAATGCATTTCACCGGCAGCTCCAGATTTACCTTTGAGCAGTTTGCCGTCGACAATGATACCGGAGCCGACGCCGGTGCCGATAGTTAAAATGACCGAATTTTTGCAACCTTTAGCCGCACCTAAAGCATATTCCGCCCATCCGGCAGAATTGGCATCATTTTCCACCAATACCGGCTTATCGGTGAGTGCACAAAAATCCGTATTATTATAGCCTTGAGGCAGATTACCAACAAAAGAAGTTATGCGGGTACCTTCCAAATTAACCGCTCCGGCGGTAGAAAATGCCACTCCGTTCATTTCAGCATATTTTTCGGCGATTACCTTTTTAAATAAGTCGACAATCTCCGGAGCGGTTTGCGGGGTGGCATATTTGACAACATCACTTTGCCAACTGCCATCTTCACCGATAAGCGCGGCGGCGATTTTCGTGCCGCCGATATCAAAAGATAAAACTTTTTTCATCTTAACCTTCCTCTTTAATGATAAAACTCTCTAAAGCATCAATCACACGATTCACCGTGTCTGTTACTTGCTCATCTTTGCTTTCAACCACAATATCTGCCGTGGAATAATACGGAGATTCATCTTTGATATAAGCTTCTATACGGTCTTTAAGATTGACATCGAAACCATCCAAAAAGGGGCGCCTTTGGCGGCCGGCCGTACGCTTGCACAACAAATCGACATCGGCCTTAAGCCATACGGTAACGGCATTAGCTTTAGCGAGCTGTCTGGTTTGCTCACTGACAAACGAACCGCCGCCGGAAGCCAAAACGCACGCCCTTCCTTTCAGCAACCGTTTCATCACTCTGGCTTCACCGGCGCGATACTCATCCAGCCCGAAGCACTTCAACACTTCTATAAGGCTTAATCCGGCAGCTTTTTCAATCTCGGAATCCGCATCAATAAACGGCAGTTTGAGCTTTTGCGCCAATCGCCGTCCGACTGAAGTTTTGCCGCTTCCCATCATTCCTACCAACAAAATGATTTTATCTGTTTGTATCTTCATTTTTGGTTTATCTTTCAAACTTATTATGTTAACTATATATATATGTATTTTTTTTCGCAATAAATTTTTTAAAAACTTGAGAGGATTAGTTATGCGCACCAAAAAGTCAAATATTGTTTATTATGTCATTGCCGCTGTTGCCATTTTGGCCATCGGAGCGGCGATATTTATGGAAGTTCCCCTATCGCAGGAACGTATTGAACAAACGCTTAAATAATCAGCGATGAGCGATCTTATTGATTATTTTATCAATACTTATGCGGCGGAAAAAGGCATAAGCTCTAATACTATTGCGGCTTATCATTCGGATTTAGCGCAACTGGAAGAGTTTTTTGATGGGGAATGGGGCGATGTAACCGCCGATGATATTGATGCTTATGCCGCCGCCTTGCGTGAAGACGGATTTGAAGCGACCTCAATTGCACGCAAATTATCGGCTTTAAGTGATTTTTATAAATTTTTACAAAGTGAGGGAAAGACAAACCGCAATCCGTTTGTTAATATTGACCGCGGCAAGCGTAAAAAAACTTTGCCAAAATTTTTAACCCGCAACGAAATTGAACTTATTATTAAAGCTGCGGCGAACAAAGGCGATAACGCACATCAACGGGCCGCAACAATGTTAAAATTAATGTATGCTTGCGGTTTGCGTGTTTCCGAATTAGTAAGTCTGCCGGCTAATTGTCTTAATGCCAAAGCAAAGCAAATTATGGTAAAAGGTAAAGGCGCTAAAGAACGCGTTATACCAATAGTTTCCGAAGCCTTAGACGCGGTGCTTAACTGGTTAAAACTGCGCGAGAAGATTTTAGCGGGGCGTTCCAGCAATTTTTTATTTCCGTCATTTAAATCCGAATCGGGGCATTTAACCCGTTTTGGTTTTTATAAAGAAATAAAAAAATTAGCAATTGCCGCCGGCATTTCTCCGCAAAGGGTGACGCCTCACGTATTACGGCATTCATTTGCCACACATCTTTTGGACAGCAAGGCTGATTTACGCGCCGTTCAAGCGATGTTGGGGCACGAAGACATAGCCACCACACAAATTTACACTCATATATCTACAGGCAATGTTATCAACGAGGTTTTAACCAAACACCCTTTAGCTGGAAAAGAAATCCGCTAACAGCATAAATTATTCATCGCCCCCGTGTTTTTTGCGCAAAGCTGCCTCTTGTTTTTGGCGGGCATCATTATATTTTTCACTGGCGGCATATTCTCGATGTATTTGCTTAGACTTATCGGAAATTCTGGAAGAAACGCCGCCGATAACTCCGTGCTCAGACGTAGCTTGAGCACGCTTAGACATACCACCATAGAATTTCTCCTTTAAGCGATTCATCATACCGCCTTTAAGTGAAGCATCTTGTGCTTTATTGGCGTAATCAGAGGCTTTTTTTGCCATATTGGCTTGGAATTTATCAACCCAAGTATTTTTCATACCGGCTTTATGGGCAAGCGCATTGCCCCCTTTTATCAAAGCTCCGGGAAGCATACCAACCTTAGATACTCGACCGATTAAACCACCGCCTTGGTGCCATTTATTAGAGGCCATATCACGGAAAGGCTTGGTTGCTTTCATAGCAACACCCTTGGCTGAAGAGGCCATCATCGTGCCGACTTTCGATGAAATACCCAAACTTACGCCTTGAGCCATCTTATTGGCTAGTTTAGGCACTTGTGCTACGAACTTAAACCCGAAGAAAGCGGCAAAAATTATCAGCAAAAACCCTTTGGTGCCGACATTAACCAAATCATACACATCATCAATATTTTGATTATTTAAGGCATTAAACAACCCGTTAAGCCCGACGCCGCTATTATTACCGACATTTTTTTCACTATTAATAAATTCCAAGGCCGAGTTGATTAACCCTAATTCGACACTGATGACAAATCCGGTAAAGAACATAGTAAAAGCTGTATTAAGCACCATTTTCAATCCGGTAGTAGCGTATGATGCGGTTACCTTAAACGGCCATCCGGCAATCATCAGCGGTAGCATTGCTCCCAAAATACAAAGTTGAATTAAGGCATCAAGGAAATAAAAGGCAAAAGACACTGTCAGCAACAATCCGAATATAAATAAAATCAATCCCAATGCTAAACAGCGCACTCCATCCATTGCGTGACCTTTAATCAAATCCTTGAATGATAAAGTATTCCCCCCGACGCACAGTAAAGTTGTGCCGATTGCCTGCATAACCGCTAATTGTTGCTGAACATTGGTTAAAAACTGCTCAATCTTACACCATAATCCGCCGCTGGCAAAAAGTCCGCCACTGCTTGAATTTTCACAATTAACCGTGGCGCTTATATCAATGCTTTTGATTTTATCACCCATTTCCAAACCGGTTACCAGAATCGGCGAAATAAAGAGCCGGAACAAGTCATCATAATAAACCAATAAGAAATAAGCGAACAAAAACTTGCCGCCTTGCTTAATAATCGAAGTAACATATTTACTGGCATCTTGTTTGGTATAAGTAAACACAATATTCAACGAAGCAAATGCCAACCATACAGCAAAAGCTACCAATATCAAATTTTGAAAAGATTTGCCAAACATCCCCAACGACATACCTGCGACTTCGTTAGCCGTATCAAAAATAACTTGAGCTAAAGGGCAGAAAAAACATCTTGATAATTTATTCAATTTTATGGGCAAAACTTCGCAACCATCAGCATTGCCACCGTCGGCATATCTCAAGGTCGGATTATTTTGGTCATAAGCTAAGATATATTTATGTTCTTTACCATCCGGTCCTTTACCGGTAAATGTGCGCTCGTCTTCATTATCGTGAGTTGTCAAAAACCAAAACAGTTTTGATTTATCAACAGCTAAAAAACCATCCGGACTTGGCCTAGCCGTCCACCGCCAAACCACAGTAAACATCTCCGTTTCATCTTTGCTGAATTGCTCACATCGTTTGCCCGCCTCTTTAGAGGTTGAATTATAATCTCCTTCCAAACAAATACCTAACTCGTGCTTTTTTCGTCCTACCAACTGGTCATCGGTTACAGTACATCTCCAGCAAACGTGTGTTTTTCTATTACATTTATCATTAACAGTACCGCAATAAGCAATTTCTTTATCTTTGAGTATTTCTTCGGCGCTTTTTCCTCCTATGGTAAGCTTATTTTCTTTGGCAAATTCCAAAACCGTTTGCCCTTGTATACCGCTTTGACTCGTAGCCGGATTAAGATTAATTTTTCCATCTGCACCCAGTATGCCGCTTTCTTGCATTTTTTTCTTACGCTCATAAGCCTCGGGATCATCTTGTTGAAGTTTGGCATCTTCCATTATACGCTGGGCATTTTGGGCCAACTCGTCGCGTTCCATCTGATCAAAATCAATTGAGTCGCCGGAATTACTACCGTTTCCGGCATTATCGCCGGATCCATCATAGTTATTACCCCAACTTTGCCCGAATGACGGTGTGATTGCAATTAGCATTGCAACTAATTGAAAAACAAACATTTTTTGCCAAAATTTTAACATCAGCGAAGTCCCGAGCGTAACCTTATAAAGTTCATCTTGAAACATCATAACACATAATTTACTTAAAAAGTGTTACATTTTTTTGATTTTTTACCCAAAAAAATGATGTTACCCTCAAAAATAAGACTTGTTGCCATTTAAGCTCCTTTTATATCATTCTCGAGCTTTCTTCTTCCGTCATCATTAAAAAGTAATGTCATTCACGGGCTTGACCCGAGAATCCAATCGAATTAGATTTAAAAATAGATTCTCGTGATTGCTCTTGCGAGCAACACTAGAATGACGATGACTATAGGGCGGCACACTAAGTGTGTGATCCGTAAATCAAAAAAACATTGCTTATTTATTTGACCCTCGGGTCTGCTTGCCTTACGGCAAGACGCCCTAGGATGACAATATAAGAGAGGCAGAAAGGGTGACATTTATTTCATAATCTCATCAACCCAGTTAAAATTCCGCAATTTTGTCAAAAAACTGCTTGCAAAATCTCGCAAATGTGCTATTATAAAAACTGAACAATATTATCTTTATTCTACTATTTTAACTACTATTTTAAGGAATACCAAAAAAGATGCTTTAATTACCGGCTAATATGACGGAATTGAAAAATCTCCATTTCTTTTAAATATAAGGTTAATAGTTTTGAATAATAAAAAGGGAAAAGTTGTTAGGGCGTGAAAACCGTGACGACTGTTTTTCATTTTAAAAAGATGATAACATTCATTAAAAAGAAGTAAATAAAATAATAATAACAAAGGTTTAATAACCAAAGAGGAGCGCTGGGACACAAAATCCGCGCCTAAGAACGTACTCCTCTCTAAACAAAACGGCATTACTTAAGATGAAAAACTTTATGAACATTTTGATCGCTATGGTTGTGGTAGTATTCGTCGCTTCTTGTACAAAAGAAGATGACTGGTTGGACTATCAGAGCTTGTCGACGAACACTGTCGACCGCCCCGACCCCATACACGACACCATCCAAGGTGGCAACGACACTATCATTCGTTTTGATACTGTTGTGGTTGATTCCAGCCACAACTATCAAAAAAATGTTGTGTTCGGTCACCACACCTATGGGCAGTGGGCAGTGAATGGCAGCAATGCCACCATAACCGCAACCCATATGGTTAAAGTCATAACCATAGTCGACAGCGTAATGACTGTCGACTCTGCTTTCTTTACAGAGCAGGGGAATATGACAACGGTGTTCCAGCCAAGCTACTCCGGTAGCCAGGACGGAACCTACGCCATAACCAACGGCCAGGTGCCTCAGCTGAATGCTACAGTTGCCATAAACTGGAGCTACAGCCACGCTATCTGCGGCGGTGTTGACTACAGCAACCTTTTCGAAGGTGACTGCGAGTTAACTCCCACCTCGATGGTGGTAAACGGCACCAACGCCACAATAAACACGGTGCACGGCAATACCAGCCGCCCCGCCGCGTTTAATATCAACGTGGTCAACCCCGACCCGACGGTAGTGTCGCGCAGTGTTACCTTCCGCCACGTTTCTTATGGAAACTGGACTGGTAATGGCA
>ERZ842401.686-NODE-686-length-49686-cov-6.716588_pt1 | contig 49686 bp, 51 predicted proteins | sample MGYA00521270_ERZ842401 | MGnify/ENA primary metagenome ERZ842401 (study PRJEB31892, sample SAMEA3878208) | bioreactor metagenome | biome: Moose rumen | place: Sweden | collected 2011-10 | study: EMG produced TPA metagenomics assembly of the PRJEB12797 data set... | reverse complement strand
GCATTATACCGCATAACCATAACCTTGTCAACCCTTTCTGCATAAAGTTTACAAAGAATTTACATTTACCGATTACCGACAGTAAACCCTCGCTAATGTTGTTATTATAGCACAAATTCATAGATTTGTCAATGCTTTCCCGAAATTTTTACAGCGTTTTTCACTGGGGAGATTTCAAATTAAGTTATACTATTGGTGAATTTTGATGAAGCTATAGAGAAAAGAGTTTCCCCTCACAGACGAAAACATAATAATCGTCTGAAAAGAAAAATAGGGCTATTCTCTCTGTACACACGGTCACGGAGAACATAGCCCTTATCATTTATATTATACCGAAATATAGCTGTTTTGCTATCACTTAATTTCCGTTCTGCCATTTTAGGCGGCGGCAGTTTTTGGGGAGCAGCGCACCGACTGGGAGCTTGCCCCTGCGGGAAACCGTTTCAAGGAGCGTACCCGTATCGCCACATTCAGCGGCTTGCCGGAGCTTATGTCTATGTTCAAGCAGGTGGCGGACATTCGCACCGCCGATACCCTTGACCTTGATGTTCCCGACTGCGAGTACAAGGTGGTGCAGGTAGAAGCTACTCATTTTCAGAAAGAACTTGTGCAGGAGCTTGCCGACCGAGCAGATGCTATAAACGGTGGAAACGTTGACCCGTCAATCGACAATATGCTCAAAATCACCTCGGACGGAAGAAAGCTGGGACTTGACCCGAGACTTATCGACCCCGCCTTTGAGGACAACCCTGACACCAAACTCAACCGCTGTGTCGAAAACGTTGCCCGTATCCATGCGGAGACTGCTGAGGACAAGCTGACACAGATCATTTTCTGTGATCTGGGCGTACCTCACAAGAGCGCCGAGGAAGTAAAATATGATGAGGACGGAGAAGTTATTTTCGATGACAGCAAGTCCGCTGCGGAGAGGGATTCTCTTGAAGAAGAATGCGATTTCTGCGTGTACACCGATATAAAAGACAAACTCGTCGCAATGGGTATCCCTGCGGAGGAGATCGCATTTATCCATGATGCGAAAACCGAAAAACAGAAAAGCGAACTGTTTGAAAAAGTGCGCTCGGGTGAAGTGAGGATACTTTTAGGCTCTACCGCCAAGATGGGCACCGGCACTAATGTTCAGGACAAGCTGATAGCCGTCCACGACCTTGATATTCCGTGGAGACCGGCAGACCTTGAACAGCGCGCGGGGCGAATCATCAGGCAAGGCAATCAGAATAAAAATGTAGAGATCTACCGCTATGTAACAAAAGGCACATTTGACGCTTATTCTTATCAGACGCTCGAAAACAAGCAGAAATTCATTTCACAGATCATGACTTCAAAGACCCCTGCCAGAAGATGCGAGGACGTAGACCAGCAGGCTCTTACCTATTCCGAGATAAAGGCTCTTTGCACGGGAGATGAGCGAATAAAGGAAAAGCTTATGCTCGACAACGATGTCAAGGAGCTGAAAACCCTTGCTTCCGAGTATGCCAATACCGTGTATGAAATGCAGGATAAGATAAATGCATTCCCCATGAAAGAGGAACAGCTTACAACGGCGCTTGCAAATTTGCAGGCTGACAGGGCAGCATTAAAGGCTCTGCCTATCGACCCCGAAACAAAACTCCCCGTATTCAGAATGAAGATCGGCGAGACCGAGTACACCGACAAAAAGGAAGCTGCAAAGGCTCTTGAAGAAGCTGTGCTTGCAATAAAGATCGCCGATACACCCGTCAAGGTCGGAGAATTTCAAGGCTTTCCGTTGTCGGTCACGGTGCAGAGTCCCGCAATGGGCGGCGGCATGACAGCTTCCATGAAAGGACAGCACACGCATACGGCACAGCTTATAAGCAGTTTTGCACATAATCTCAATCGTATCGAAGCAGGGCTGTACAACATCGACCGCCGTATAGATCAGGTCAAGACCAATCTTTCAAAGCTGAGGGTGGACTACGAAGAAGCACAGAAGATAGTTTCATCTCCGTTTCCCCAGCAGGAAGAGCTTGACAGCAAGTCAGAACGCCTTGAAACGCTGACACAGGAGCTTAATCAGGCGGCTGCCGAAGCAAAGAAAAACGCGCCTAAACGTGAACAGACCTGTTATTTCCAGAGGGCGCAGTTAAAGCGTGAAGCGGCGAGGATCGCTAAAAAGAAGTCCGCACCAAAGAAAACCCAGACAAAAGACAAAAATAAGCCCGGGCTTGAATAAATAACTTCATTCCCAATGGGTCTGAAGTTCGTGGGGCGGCAGACTCCGCCGTGGGGTCTGCCGTTTCTGCGAAATATATTCGGTATATAATAAAAAAGTCGTAAAGCCTAACACTTATCGAATATGATGACATTCAAGGCGCAAATTTCAACATTTTCAAACAATCACCGACACAAATAGTGACGGTATAAAACTTCAAACAAGTGCTTGCAGACGATTCATGCAGGCACTTTTTCTTTCCATAGAGGAATGGACATAGACTGCCATTGTTATATTTGGATTTGAATGTCCGAGGATCTCAGACAGCGTTTTTACATCAAAATTTTGCTGTAAAGCGACTGTGGCGAAAGTGTGCCTGATCGCATGGTACTTGAGTGACGGCACATTTGCTTTTTTGAGCAGAGCCTTGTATCTGTTTTCAAGGGTGCGCGGCTCTACAAACTTTTCCGTTCCCGAGAGAATGTATTCGCTGTCATTTCCACGGTATTCATTGAGCATATTGATAATAAAATCGGGCAGAGGAATATCCCGCACGGAAGTATCGGACTTCGGCGTTGTCACCTTGACGGCAGTTTTACTTTCCTGACCATAGATGGGAATGCGCTGAACTGTCTTCGTAATATGGAGGACTTTCAAATCAAAGTCAATATCCGCCCATTTCAGGGCGCAGACTTCTCCTATACGCATACCCGTGTACATGGTAAGCATCACTCCGCAACCGGTATTTGTGTGTTCATTATTGATGGTGGAAAGGAGCTGCTTCTGCTCCGCTGGAGTGAAAATGACGGTCTCCCTGCTTTTTTTCTTTGGAAGCTCCGCATTTCTGATAAGATTTGCATAGTTGTGATTGATCTCAGCCCACTTTGCCGCCGATTTCATCATAATTACCATATCGGCTATGTACTTAGGAGAAAGTCCCTCGCTGAATTTATCCGAGATGAACTTGTTTATCTGAATAAGATCGAGCTTGCAGTATTTCATGTCCCCGAAATACGGGATAAGCTGCTTTTCAAGTTTGTGACGGTAGCCGGCATAGCTGCTCTCCTTGATTGACGGTCTCCGTGCTTCAAGCCACATTTTCAGAATATCCACCACCAGCAGCAGACACCTTACTGACGGCACAAGAACTTCACTCCGCAGCTTATCGAGCTTTTCCTTTGTTTCTGTATAGCTCTTACCATAGACGGACTTGTATTTCTTTGAGCCTTTGGCGTAGTATCTGCCCTCCCAGCGCCCGTCTGCGCGGTGATAAATGTTGTTTCCTCTCTTTGACATATTTGTTCCTCCTGACGATACCGCTGACGGTATTCATATTTTTAAAGCAAAAAAACTAACAATTTTTTAAGAATTTTCAAATTCCGTTCGTTAATTTCGCTGAATGTTGCTACATTTTGTTGGAAATTGATTTTGCCGCTTGACTTTGTTGCAAAATTGTGATAGAATAAAACAGTATACAAATCGTGATATATCGGATAAAGTTCGATTTGGCAAATTATATAATTAAAATTTATCATGTCGGTCTGCTTTTTATAGTTCAAAATATACTTGCAGGTCGATTTTTGTTGAAAAACGTATTTTCGTGAAGTGTTAGGCTTTACGAAGATGTTCTATATATAGTTTAGCATATCATCGGGGAGAGGGTGAATATGATGACATTTAAACTTGAAAGTTTTGTAGCTAAAATAAAATCTCCCGTATTGCTGATAAGCAATAATAAGGAAGAATACTTTGAGACGGGCGCAGATTTGGCGGCACATGATTTTTCAAAGAGATATTCCATAAAATCATTGTATACAAAAGATGATAAGATCATCATTGAAGTTGAAGAGACTAAAGCCAATGAACCGTTCAATTATGCCGGTGAAGCGGCATTATTATAAGTATCATAATGTAGAGGGAGTAGTTTAACATGGATTTTAAACCCTTTGAAAAAAAGGTGTGGCTGGCATCGCCTACAATGCATGGAGATGAACTGAAATGGATTCACGATGCGTTCGACAAGAATTGGATAACCACCGCAGGTGAAAATATCAATGAGATAGAAAAGCAGCTTTCAGAGTTTATCGGAACTAAATATGCGGTTGCTCTTTCCTGTGGTACGGCTGCACTTCATTTGGCTATCCGTCTTGCAGGTGAGAAAATATATGGCATTCCGAAAGTGGGTCACGGGGCTTTAGAAAATAAGAGAATATTCGCTTCGGACACTACGTTCGATGCGACCGTGAACCCAATCACTTATGAGGGCGGTGAGCCGGTATTTATTGATACTGAGCGTGATACATGGAATATGGATCCGGTCGCTCTCGAAAAGGCTTTTGAACTGTATCCCGATGTTAAACTTATCGTTGTCGCACATTTGTATGGCACTCCCGCTAAAATTGATAAGATCAGAGCGATTGCCGATAAGCATGGAGCTTTGATCGTTGAAGATGCTGCCGAAAGTCTTGGTGCAACATTCAAGGGCAAGCAGACTGCTTCTTTCGGTGATTACAGCGTTATCAGCTTTAACGGCAACAAGATCATCACCGGAAGCACAGGAGGTATGTTGCTTTGCAATGATAAGGAAGATGCTGACAAGATAAGAAAATGGTCTACACAGAGCCGTGAAGCAGCTCCGTGGTATGAACACGAAGAGTTGGGCTATAATGCACGAATCTCTAATCTGGTGGCGGGCGTGGTAAGAGGAGCAATCCCCTTTCTCGGGGAACACATTTCAAGAAAACATCATATTTATAACAAATACAAAGAAGGTTTTAAAGATCTGCCCGTAACAATGAATCCTTATGATGCTGAAAATTCAGAGCCGAACTACTGGCTGTCATGTATGCTGATAAATGAAGAAGCAATGTGCAGACAAGTAAGAAGCGACCGAGAAGCATTATATGTTCATGAAAGCGGTAAGACTTGCCCGACTGAAATACTTGAAACTCTTGCTAAGTACAATGCAGAGGGCAGACCGATTTGGAAACCGATGCATATGCAGCCTATATACATAAATAATCCATTTGTAACTGCACAGGGAAATGGCAGAGCAAGAAGCAATGCCTACATTGCCGAAAATGGCTTTGTTGATGTTGGAGCAGATATTTTCAACAGAGGTCTATGTTTGCCGTCTGACATAAATATGACTGACGAACAGCAGGATATTATTATTCAGATCATCAGGAGTTGCTTTGAATGAATAAGTACATTAAAAGTGGCTTGAAAATAGTTGGCTGTATTTCAGCTCTTGCGGCGGTTGCAGGCGGCATAGCTTTCATCGGTGAGAGAATTGATGAACTGAAAAAATATGGCAAGGAGCTTCGGCACAAGCCGTATGGTGTTTATGAGAGGTTTGTAAAAAGACCTCTGGATTGTTTTCTCGGTACAGGTGCATTGATCGTTTTTAGTCCTGTGATGATTATAACTGCGATTATTACTGCGATTGATATAAATGGTAATCCGTTCTTCGTTCAGGAACGCCCCGGAAAGGACGAAAAGATTTTCAAGCTTATCAAACTGAAATCTATGAATGATAAGAAAGACGAGAATGGAGAATTGCTTCCCGATTCGGAACGTATCACTCCGTTCGGCGCATTCGTCCGAAAGACCTCGCTTGATGAGCTATGGTCGCTGGTCAACATAATTAAGGGAGACTGTGCAGTCGTAGGACCGAGACCGCTGCTTGTAAAATATCTTCCGCTTTATAATGAAGAACAAAAGCATAGGCATGATGTTCGTCCCGGACTAACAGGGCTTGCTCAGGCAAACGGCAGAAATGCTCTGTCATGGGAGGATAAATTTACATACGATGTTGAATATGTCAGAGGCGGTATAACATTTTTGAAAGATGTTTCGATAATCATTAAAACAGTCAAGTCTACACTTCTTCGAGAGGGTATAAATCAAGAGGGACAGGCGACAATGGAAGAATTTAAGGGAACTGGTATAAATGTATGAAACTGACAATAATTGGCGCATCAGGTCACGGTCGAGTTGTTGCGGACATTGCCAAGCTCCGTGGTTATGATGATATAGGATTTCTTGATGATAATGAAAAGCTGACTCAATGCGGCAGTTATCCGGTTGTTGGAAAAACTGATAAGGCGTTTGAAATTGAAAATGATGTATTTATCGGAATCGGTAATGCTTCAATCAGAAAAAGATTTCAGGAACAGCTTAGAAATAAATCGTTAGTAACACTTATTCACCCCGATGCAGTAATCGCTGATGATGCGACTATTGGAATTGGCACTGTCATTATGGCAGGTGCGGTTATCAATTCGGGAGCAAAAATCGGTAATGGCGTTATCATAAACACTTGCAGTTCGGTCGATCACGATTGTATTGTTGAGGATTTTGTCCATGTTGCTGTTGGTTCACATCTGTGTGGAACAGTTATTATTGGTAAGTCAACATGGATCGGCGCAGGGGCTACAGTTTCAAATAACATATCAATCTGCGATAACTGCATAATCGGTGCAGGTGCTGTTGTTGTGAAGGATATTGAAGAAGAAGGCACTTATGTTGGGGTGCCTGCGAGGGTGATAAAGTGAGGATTCTTATACTTGCGAATTATGACGTTGGTTTATATCAATTCCGCAAAGAATTGATTGAGGAGTTATTAAAAGATAATAAGGTCTATATTTCGCTACCTTACGGAAAACTTGTAGAGCCGTTAAAAAAGATGGGCTGCAAATTTATTTACGCATCTGTTGACCGCAGAGGGCTTAATCCCATTAAAGATTTTGAACTCCTTGTCTATTATTATGAACTGATGAAGAAAGTAAGACCAGATTTGGTCATTACATATACGATCAAGCCGAATATATATGGTAGTTTAGCGTGTAGGGCTTTGAAGATACCTTATGCTGTGAATATCACAGGACTTGGAACAGCTTTTCAGAAGCAGGGTGCTCTGAGAAAACTGGTAACACTTATGTATAAGATTGCACTCAAAAAGGCAAAGGTTGTTTTTTTTGAAAACTGCGAGAACCGGCAGATTTTCATTGACGAGAAGATCGTGCCTAAGAACAAGACCTGCCTGCTCAACGGCGCAGGCGTCAACCTTGAAAAGTTTCCGTACATAGACTACCCTACCGACAGCGAGCCTGTAAGATTTCTTTTCATCGGCAGAGTCATGCGAGAAAAGGGCGTGAACGAGCTCTTCAAGGCTATGCGAATGCTGAGAAAGAACGGTGTGAACTGCACTCTCGATGTTCTTGGCGGCTATGAGGAGAATTACGAAAGCATTATTCACAGATTTGAAAAAGAGGGCTGGCTGAATTATCACGGCTTTCAAGATGATGTCCGCCCGTTCATAGCGAATTGCCACTGCTTCGTTCTACCTTCTTGGCATGAGGGCATGGCAAATACAAACCTTGAATGTGCAGCCAGCGGCAGACCTGTCATCACCAGCAACATTCACGGCTGCCTCGAAGCTGTGGTTGAAGGCAAGAGTGGTTTCCTTTGCGAGAAGCAGAATGCGAGGAGCCTGTATGAGGTCATGAAGAAGTTTGCTGAACTGCCTGTTGAGATCAGGGCTGAGATGGGTAAGTGCGGCTGGGAGCATATGATTGAGGTTTTTGATAAGAAGAAAGTTGTGGAAAAAACTATAAATCACTTGTTGTGAGGTGTTAAATTTTGAAACAGAGAATAGTCAATTTTCTCAAATATAACAAAGCTGCGTATACAGCCTATTATTACACAATGAGTGCTGCAATAAATATGTTAAAACTTTTTGTTAAGCCAGATGACAAGCTGATACTATTTAATTCATTTGCCGGAAGAAAATATGATGACAGCCCTAAAGCAATATATGAAGCTATGCGGCGTGATCCACGATTTAAGGGTTACCACTTTGTATGGGCGTTTCATCAACCGGGGAAATATACTGTTAAAGGTGCAAAGAAGATCAAAACAGATGGCTTGGATTATTTTATCACTGCTCTTATGGCAAGAGTATGGGTCACTAACTCTTCCGTAGAAAGAGGATTGAACTTCAAAGGTAAGCATACCGTTTATTTTAATACTTGGCATGGTACTCCCATGAAAAAAATGGGTACGGATATTAATTCGGGCAATCAATCATTCAAATCAAAGGGTGACAGTAAAGTCGATGTAATGATGTCTCAGGGCAGATTTGAAACTGAGATTTTTTCACGATCTTTTAGAATACCTAAAGAGAGATTTCTGGAGGCAGGACTACCAAGAAACGATATTCTTGCAAATTACACCAAAGAACAGCGTGAAAGCATAAGACGTAAGCTCGGAATAAAGCCCGAGCAGAAAGTCATTCTGTATTGTCCCACCTTCCGTGAGTATGAAAAAGATGAGAACCTCGGCGTTGTTATGGCTCCGCCTATGGATCTGAAGAAATGGCAGGATAGTTTAGGTTCCGACTATGTTTTATTGATGCGTGCTCACTATGAAGTTTCAAAGGTCATGAGTATTGATGAAAACGAGTTTGTTAGGGATATGACGGATTATCCCGTCCTGAATGAGTTGTTTATAGCATCTGATATACTCATTTCCGATTATTCCAGCGTTTTCTTTGATTATTCCATTACAGGAAAGCCGATGCTGCATTTTACATATGACTATGATAAATATAGCAGCAAGCGTGGAATGTATTTTGATATTAGAGAATATCTGAGCGGTGCTGAAACCGAGGAAGAACTGATACACGTTATCAAGTGCTTGGACGATCAGACCGAGCGTAATAAAACTATCTGTTTCAGAAATAAATTTGTAAATTATTATGGCAGTGCCGCAGTTAAGGCAGTAGATAGAATTGCTGAACTTATCAAGCGATAATTGTAATTTGTGAAATCAACTAAATTTAGGAGTACCTTATTATGAAAAGAATTATTACATACGGCACTTTTGACCTTTTACATTACGGTCATATAAACCTTTTGAAAAGAGCAAAAGCACTTGGCGACTACCTTATAGTTGTCATCTCATCAGACGAGTTCAATTGGAATGAAAAGCACAAAAAGTGTTATTTCACATACGAGCAGAGAAAGGCTCTTGTTGAGGCGATACGTTATGTTGATCTGGTGATCCCGGAGACTAACTGGCAGCAAAAGAGGACGGATATGCACGAGTATCATATTGATACCTTTGTTATGGGTGATGACTGGAAGGGTAAATTTGATTTTCTTAAAGAAGAAGGTGTAGAGGTCGTTTATCTTCCGAGAACCCCGGAGATCAGCAGCAGTCAGATAAAGCATGACCTTTATGATGCAGCCGGTGTGGAGGAAAGCAAGACATCACATGATGAGATAAATACGGATCCGTGATATAGGATCAGACGATTATAATGAGGATAAAGTAATGGCAGAACCGATCAGAGTGTTGCAGGTACTTCACGGCATGGACTGTGGTGGAGCCGAGAACATGATAATGAACCTCTATCGAAACATCGACAGAAGCAAGGTTCAGTTTGATTTTCTTGTGCATACAAGGAAAAAGTGTTTTTTTGATGATGAAATCAAAAGTTTAGGTGGTAGGATTTTTCATGTTCCATACTTTAATGTTAGGAATTATTTCACCTATAAACGGATATTAGATATCTTTTTCAAAGAACATCCTGAGATAAGTATAGTTCATGGACATTTAGGTAGTTGTGCTCATATTTATTTAAATGTTGCTAAATCATTTGGATGTTATACCATTGCACATAGCCACAGTGTTGGAAACAGAGATTTGACAATAAAATCAGTTTTATATAGATTATTCACATTAAAAGTTAGAAAAACTGCTGATTACTTTTTTAGTTGTGGAAACGATGCTGGATTGTCTCGATTTGGTAGTAATATCACAAAATCGAGTAATTATGACATAATAAATAATGCCATAGATATTAGACGTTTTACTTTTAATGAAAAAATAAGAAATACAATAAGAAATGAATATCAGCTAGAAAACTCTTTTGTAATTGGACACGTTGGTCGTTTTGATGAATATAAGAATCAAATGTTTTTAGTGGATTTGTTCATCAATAGATTCTTGCTATTTCATAATATAAAACTTTTACTTGTTGGTGACGGTATTTGTTTTGATAGAATAAATCAAAAGATTCAAGAATACAACATAGAAGATAGAGTAGTGCTAACAGGAACAAAAAGTAATGTTCAGGATTACCTCTTTGCTATGGATTGTTTTGCTTTTCCATCAAAATTTGAAGGACTTCCTCTTACAGTTGTTGAAGCACAAACTGCAGGATTACCATGTATTCTATCCGATAATGTTACTTCAGAAGTAGATGTTTCAAAAAGTGTTACTTACCTTCCAATTACACCTGAATCAGATTGTTATGATAAATGGTTCTCTGAGATAATGAAAATACGAAATAATCCTTACAGAATAAACTGTTTAAATGACGTAGTTGAATCAGGCTATGAAATTGGGAAATCGACTAAATATTTAGAAGATTTTTACATTAAGCATTGTATAAAACGAGATGCAAAAATAAAACTATTTTAATTAGATTAATTATATCAAAATGAAGAAAGTCTTTATTTGTAAAATATACTTGTAATGTTTATTCATATGATGTTTAGGGAGAAGAATATGATAGTAGTTTTGACTTCTAACTATGATGTTGGTGTATTGCAGTTAGCTTTTCAAATGAAAAAAGAATTTCGTAAGATTTGTGGTGAATCTGTCGTTTTTGTTCCAGATCAAGCAAAACTTAATGAAAACGAAAATGTTGAAACTTATGAAAGAAAAAGCTCGTTGATTCCATTTGATAAGCAGTATGATAGAATCTCCAAACGAATTATGAAGTATAATCCTAGTTTAGTTTACGTATGTGATTCTAATCTTATTACTTCAAGAATTGTTCTAGGGCTACCAAAAAGTGTACCAGTCTGTATGACAGTACATGATGTTGAAACACACCCAACATATAATTCTAGTTTATCAAAAATAAAAGAAATGATAAAAAGACCTTATACAAACTGTGCTTTAAAACGAGCCAATCATATTGTATTGATGTCAAAAAGCTCTTATACAAAATATAAGAAAAAAAGACCAAAGTACGCAAATAAATTATCTTTAATAAGACTTGGAGCCCATGTGCCAGATGTAATATCAGAACAACCAATGGAAATAAAAAATGCCACTGATTATATCTTATTCTTTGGTAGATTAGATAAGTACAAGGGAATTATTAATCTATTAAAAGCTTATGAAATTGGTAAAGAAAGAATAAATCATAAAATAGTTATTGCTGGTAGAGGTACTCTTACAGATGAGGAACAAAGATTAATTGATAAGTACCCTAAATCAATAATATTAGTCAAGCGTTATATCTCTGATGGAGAAATGATATGGCTTTTTGAAAATGCAGCATGTACAGTTCTTCCATATATTGAGGCTTCGCAAAGTGGAGTGCTGTCTATTTCTTATTACTTCGGCAAACCGGTAATAGTATCTGATTTAGAAGGTCTTACCGAATTTGTAGAAAATGGAATTACAGGTGCGATATTTCATTCTGTAGATGATTTGAGTGAACAACTAATTCAAGTGCCAAGAATCGGAGATACAATGAAAGAAATGATTTATGATTATTATGAACAGAACTTGGATTGGGAAAAATCCATACGTAGTATGCTTGCCGATCTTGATATATAGTTGCGAGGTTTTTAACTATGGAAGAAAAACGACGTTATCTAAATATAAGATCTATATTATTGTTTATAATCGGGTCTGTATCATGTTCAAACATTTTGAGTGCATTTGTAGTAGGGTCCACCCCGATTATGATAGCAAATGTTCTCGCCATAGTTTTGCTGATTTTTTGTATTATGAGTTCTCATGGAAGATTTGTTAGAATTCTCCATTATTTGACTAAGGACCTATTGTATCTTGGTATATTTATACTCTTATCAATTATCCAAGTACTTTTATTCAACCCAGGAAATGCTTACCAATGGCTTGTGGGAACAATTAGTTTGTTGCTTCAGTTTTCCATTATAATGTCAATCATTGAATCAAAGCAGGAGATTAATGCATTATATTGGGGGCTTTTTATTGGCGTAATCGCAAATTTTATTATATCAGTTTATGCCATGATTTTATACAATAGTGGAGTGATTTTTGATCTTGCAAAGTATTTTCCAGCTGAGAGTGGAATAGGTACAATGTATTTGAGTAACTCTTTTCGTGCGCGAGGATTGTTTAAAGAGCAAGGACATCTTATGCGCTTTCTAGCAATAATTGCTATACCACTTGGACAGTTCGTTAAAGAAAAGAATAAAATCCTATTTGTTCTTTACATAGTAATGACAACATTCATGATGGCATTTACAGGTTCATCTTCGGTAGCATATTTTTTAGTTGGTTTCTTTGCATATATAATGATTATAAATGGTAAAAATGCTACTAAAATAATACTAGCCATATTGGCTGGCATGGTTATTGTATTTGGCTTTCTGTTTTTTGGAAGAAATAATCCTACTATATCAAAACTATTAGCTGCATTTCAAGATGGATTTTTAAGTATATTTGACGTGTCAGGCGCAAACTTAGGTAGAGTTAAGGGAATGAAATTTGCTATTGAAATTATCAAAAACTATCCGATAATTGGTTGCGGCTGGAATAATTTCACAAAAGTATTTATGGATAACGGATACTACGGTGTAGATTACGTCATGGGCTCTTATTCAGCAGCATTATCACTCATAGCGGAAATAGGGTTGGCTAGTTTTTTCTATTTTTATTTTCTGATTAACAAAGGTTTAAGAATGTTGAAAAATCGTGCAAAAATCTCAAATATAGGTTTCGGAATTTCACTTTTGATTTATTTTCTGCTTTTCTGCTCTACAGACTATGTTATTGATGCAGGGAGTGCTGTGTTTATTGCACTAGTCCTTATTGAATATAGAGATTTGCGTGATAAAGAGGTAGCTAATATGGTGAAAAATCAAAATGTAAATACGGAGGTCAGTGTGCAATGATTATTACAAAAACCCCTTTCCGTATGTCCTTCTTCGGCGGTGGAACAGATATGGAAAACTTCTTTAAAGAATATGGTGGCTCAGTTCTGTCCACAACATTTGACAAGTACTGTTATGTAAACGTCAGACATCTTCCCAGATTCTTTGATTACAGTACAGAATTATCATATTCAAAAATTGAACGTGTAACTAGTATAGATGACATCGTTCATCCGGCAGTACGCAATGCCATGAAAATGCTTGATATGCATGAAATACGTCTTACATATGAGGCTGATCTTCCGGCACGTTCCGGACTAGGAACATCTTCGTCGTTTGCTGTTGGTATGTTAAATGCCTTCTATGCACTCAAAGGTAAATACGCAAACAAGAAAAAACTTGCTGATGAAGCAATTTACTTAGAACGAGTTCTCTGTAATGAAGCAGGCGGCTGGCAGGATCAAATTGCAGCATCATACGGCGGCTTTAATCGTATCAATTTTAATGCCGATGGTTATGAAGTACTACCTGTTATCATCAATCCTCAAAGAAAAAAACAGCTCAATGATAATCTTTTAATGTTCTTCACGGGATTTACTCGTTTCTCTGCTGCTGTTCAGCAGGCTAATAACCTTGGTGCAAAAGATAAGACCGCACAGCTTAAAGAGATGCTGTCACTTGTAGATGATGCAGAAAAGGTTTTGACTGATAAGGACTCTGACTTAGATGATTTTGGTCGTCTTCTTGACCATACATGGAAACTGAAAAGACAGACGGGATCAGCAGTTAGCACAGACAGTATTGATGGACTGTATGCTAAAGGTATTGAAGCCGGAGCGCTCGGCGGAAAACTACTCGGTGCCGGTGGCGGCGGTTTCCTTGTATTCTATGTTCAGCCTGAAAAACAGCAGGCGGTAAAAGAAGCGATGAAGGATTTAATGTACATACCGTTTGAGTTTGAAAATGGCGGCACAAGAGTTATCCATTATACACCCGAAACATATACACCCAAGGAAAAAGAATAATGAAAACAATAATAATGGCTGGCGGAAAAGGAACAAGGATTTCCTCTGTTGCTTCTGATATTCCAAAGCCAATGATAAAAATCGAAGGCAAGCCTGTTTTGGAACGAGAAATCGAATGTCTCAGAAATCAGGGGTTTACCGATATAATAATTACGGTTTCTCATCTTGCGGAACATATCATCAATCACTTTGGTGACGGGACTTCATTCGGTGTTAAATTAGAATATTTCATTGAGGAAACTCCTTTTGGGAATGCAGGTGCATTGTTTAAGCTTAGGGACAAGCTGAATGATGATTTTCTTCTTTTGAATGCCGACTCAATCTTTGACATTGATTTTAATCGCTTTGTCAGCTACCATAAAGCAAAAGGCGGACTTGTTACGCTGTTTACGCATCCGAACAGCCACCCTTATGATAGCGGTGTGCTGATAGCTGATGAGAATGGTGCTGTTGATACATGGCTTACAAAAGAAGATGTACGACCTAAGTGGTATAGAAATCGAGTTAATGCAGGTCTTCATGTTATCAGTCCTAAAGTTCTTGATATGCTGAATATCGATCCAGAGCTTGTCGGAACAGAGGATAGTAGTGGAAAAATAGTGAAGATTGATCTTGACCGTCAGATTTTAAAGCCTCTTTGCGGTACCGGTAAGATGTTCTGTTATGATAGTCCGGAATATGTTAAGGATATGGGAACACCTGACAGATATGAAGTGGTATGTGCTGATTATCGTGAAGGTCGTGTTCAGGCAAAGAATCTAAAGAACAAGCAAAAAGCCGTATTTCTTGACAGGGACGGAACTATAAATAGGTATGTTGGTTTCCTAAGAAATATTGATGAATTTGAGCTGCTTGACGGCGTATCGGAAGCGATCAAAACCATCAATTCTTTAGGTTATCTTGCGATAGTCATAACCAACCAGCCTGTAATTGCACGGGGCGAAGTCACATACGACCAGCTTAACGAGATACACAATAAAATGGAAACTCTTCTTGGTGCGGAGGGTGCATACTTAGATGGGATATATTATTGTCCTCATCACCCTCACAAGGGCTATGAAGGTGAAATCCCTGAGTTAAAGATAGAGTGTGAGTGCCGCAAGCCAAAGCCGGGAATGATTCTTAAAGCGGCTGATGATTTCAACATTGATTTAAGTCAGTCCTGGATGGTTGGTGACGGTGAAAACGACATTTCTGCCGGCATAGCAGCAGGCTGCAAAACTGCGTTGATCGGAGAAGGAACCTTTTCACAAGATGTTACGATTAATACTCTAAATGAGTTTGTAAAGTATCTATAAGAAAGAAGGATAGATTATGAGAACGTTAGAGCCACGTCTCGAAAAGCATATTGACTTTTTGATCGAAAGGTATTCGAGCCTTGAATCAGTAAAACAGGATATTATTGATGCTTATCTGATATTGGAAGAATGTTATGTTAACGGCGGTAAGCTGCTTGTATGTGGAAACGGTGGCTCGGCTGCTGATTCCGAACATATAGTCGGGGAGCTGATGAAAGGTTTCAAAATGCCCAGAAAAGTTTCCGATGAATATGCCGCAGAACTGAAAGCAGCAGATGAAGAATTGGGAACCGTTCTTGCTGATAATCTTCAGGGGGCTTTGCCCGCTATTGCACTTGACGGTCATCTTGCATTATCGACCGCTTATATGAATGACTGTGAGCCGCTTCTTTGTTTTGCTCAGCAAGTAAATGGTTTCGGCAATAAAGGCGACGTTCTGTTAGGTATTTCGACCTCCGGTAATAGTAAAAATGTTCTTTATGCAGCAACGGCTGCGAGAGCAAAAGGTCTGAAAGTTATCGGCTTGACCGGAATTAAAGAAAGCAAGCTGTCTGCTTTTGCTGATGTGTGTATAAAAGCACCGAATGCAGAGACTTATATGATTCAGGAGCTTCATCTGCCTGTTTATCATTGTTTGTGTTTGATGTTGGAAGATAAGTTTTTTGGGAGTGACGCTAAATGAAAGGAATAGTATTAGCTGGTGGTTCCGGCACGAGGCTCTACCCATTAACAATGGTAACATCAAAACAGCTTTTACCTGTTTATGACAAACCTATGGTATATTATCCCTTGTCAACACTTATGCTTGCAGGGATAAAGGATATACTTATTATCTCTACACCTACCGATCTTCCAAACTTTGAAAGATTACTTGGCGACGGATCGGAGTATGGCATCCATCTAAGCTACAAAGTACAGCCTTCACCTGACGGACTTGCTCAAGCGTTTATTCTTGGCGAGGAGTTCATCGTTGATGATGCCTGTGCAATGGTGCTTGGTGATAACATCTTCTATGGTAATGGCTTTGGCAGCATACTTCGTGCTGCTAAGAAAGATGCCGAGGAGAATAACCGTGCAACGGTATTTGGATATTACGTTCCCGATCCTGAGCGATTTGGTGTTGTGGATTTTGATGAGAACGGCAAGGCTCTTTCTATCGAAGAAAAACCTGCAAATCCTAAAAGCAACTATGCTGTAACAGGTCTGTATTTCTATCCTGCCGGAGTGAGTGCAAAGGCGAATCAGGTTAAGCCATCTGCTCGTGGTGAGTTAGAAATCACCACTTTAAATGAGATGTATCTCCATGATGGACTTCTTGATGTTCAACTTCTCGGTCGGGGCTTTGCGTGGCTTGATACGGGGACAATGGACAGCCTTGTTGATGCTACAAACTTTGTTCAAATGGTACAGAACCGTCAGGGCATTGAAATATCTGCTCCCGAAGAAATTGCATTTATTAATGGGTGGATCGATAAGGACGGCCTTATGAGATCGGCTCAGAAATACGGAAAATCCCCATACGGCAGTCATCTCAAAAAGGTTGCCGAGGGCAAGATACATTATTAAGGAGCAGCAAAAAATGGGTAATTTTACTTTTAACGAAACAAAGATAAAAGGCGTGTACATAATTGATGTCAAGACCTACGGCGATCATCGTGGCTATTTCATGGAAACCTATAAGGAATCGGATTTTAGAGATGCAGGTTTGAATTATGATTTTGTTCAGGATAATCAGTCCAGTTCTCGTAAGGGTGTTCTCCGTGGGTTGCATTTTCAGAAAACTCACCCACAGGCAAAGCTGGTTCGTGTTCTGAAAGGCGAAGTTTTTGATGTTGCTGTCGATCTGCGTAAGGACAGCGACACATACGGTCAGTGGGTAGGCGTTATTCTATCTGAGGGAAATAAGCGTCAATTCATGATTCCCCGTGGATTTGCTCACGGATTTGTTGTGATGAGCGATTATGCGGAGTTTGCGTACAAGTGCGATGAGTTATATCATCCAAAGGATGAGGGTGGTATCATGTGGAATGATCCTGCTATCGGAATTGATTGGCCTGTTGTTGGCGAGATCATTCTCAGCGAAAAGGATAAGGTACACCCTTCGCTTGCAGAATCCAAGATTGAGTTTTAAGGAGGGATTGACATGACTATTTTTGTAACTGGCGGTGCTGGGTTTATCGGTTCCAATTTCATTTTTCATATGCTAAGTTCCTATCCTGACTACAGAATCGTATGTCTGGACAAGCTGACATATGCAGGCAATCTCTCAACACTTGAGCCTGTGATGAAGAATCCTAATTTCAGATTTGTCAAGATTGATATTTGTGACCGTGAAGCAATATATAAGCTGTTTGAGGAAGAAAAGCCTGATATTGTAGTAAATTTCGCGGCTGAGTCCCACGTTGACCGTTCTATCGAAAACCCTGAGATTTTCTTACAGACGAATATTCTCGGTACTCAGGTGCTTATGGATGCTTGCCGCAAGTATGGCATTCAGCGTTATCATCAGGTTTCTACTGATGAGGTTTACGGTGATCTTCCGCTTGATCGTCCCGATTTGTTCTTTACTGAGGAAACTCCGATACATACAAGCAGTCCATATTCAAGCTCAAAAGCTGGTGCAGATCTTCTTGTTATGGCATATAACCGCACCTATGGTCTGCCTGTGACTATATCACGCTGCTCAAATAACTACGGACCTTATCATTTCCCCGAGAAACTTATCCCGCTGATGATAGCCAACGCACTTGCGGATAAACCGCTGCCTGTTTACGGCGAAGGGCTGAATGTTCGTGACTGGCTTTACGTTGAGGATCACTGCCGTGCTATCGATCTTATCATTCATAATGGCAGAGTTGGCGAGGTTTACAATGTTGGTGGTCATAACGAAATGAAGAATATCGACATTGTAAAGCTGATCTGTAAGGAGCTTGGCAAGCCTGAGAGCCTTATTACTCACGTTGAGGACAGAAAGGGTCATGATATGCGTTATGCGATTGATCCGACAAAGATTCACAATGAGCTTGGCTGGCTGCCTGAAACGAAGTTTGAGGACGGCATTAAGAAAACAATAAAATGGTATCTTGAAAACCGTCAGTGGTGGGAGACTATCATCAGCGGCGAATATCAGAACTATTATGAGAAGATGTACGGCAACAGAGGTACTGTATGATGAAAGCATTTGTTACCGGAGTCGGAGGTCAGCTCGGGCATGATGTAATGAATGAGCTTGCTAAGCGTGGATATGAAGCTGTCGGCTCGGATATTCTTGATAATCTCGATACAGATTATCCCTACGTTCAGCTTGACATTACCAATGCTGATGCAGTTGAGAAAGTCATTACAGAAGTGAATCCTGATGTTGTAATACATTGCGCTGCGTGGACTGCTGTTGATGCTGCTGAGGACGAGGAGAATATCCCAAAAGTTAGAGCGATAAATGTGAACGGCACAAAGTCCATAGCAAATGTTTGCAAGAAACTTGATTGCAAGATGATCTACATATCAACGGATTATGTTTTCAATGGTCAGGGTACAGAACCGTGGAAACCTGATTGCAAGGACTTTGCTCCACAAAATGTTTATGGTCAATCCAAACTCGATGGAGAATTTGCGGTTGCCAATACGCTTGCCAAGTATTTCATCGTGCGTATTGCATGGGTATTTGGCTTGAACGGTAAAAACTTTATTAAAACAATGCTGAATGTCGGGAAGAAATATCCCGAAGTGCGTGTTGTCAACGATCAGATTGGTACACCGACTTATACTTATGACCTCGCAAGGTTGCTTGTCGATATGGCTGAAACTGAGAAATATGGCTATTATCATGCTACCAATGATGGTGGGTATATTTCTTGGTATGACTTCACAGTCGAGATATACAAACAGGCGGGATTGTCTACTAAGGTTATTCCTGTTACTACGGAGGAGTATGGGCTTTCTAAGGCTGCACGTCCGTTCAACAGCAGGCTTGACAAGTCTAAGCTTGTTGAGAACGGGTTTGAGCCGCTGCCGACTTGGCAGGATGCACTTAGGAATTATATAATACAAATCAATGAATAATAATCCGCTTCTTAATCATAAAATCTCTTTTTTAGAAAAGAATTGTCATATATCTGACAGCATTCTCGGCTATTTCAGCCACATGGGTGCAGACTCGATCACATTGAATGTGAAGTCCGATAAGAAGAGTGTTATCGTTCGTGACGGTAGCGAGAAGGTCTAGACTGGCATCAAGAAGTTCGGCGCGATGATAGGTGACTATGTTGAAGTCGGCTGTAATGCGGTTGGCAATCCCTGAACTGTTATCGCCTGGGACAGCAATGTTTATCCGACTTCCTGCGTTAGGGGCGTTGTGCCTGCTGATTCTATTTGGAAGGATAACTGGGAGATAATTCACCAAGAGGATAGAGATTGATTCAATAGTATATTATAATCGCTTTTATGGACTTTGAGTTTTAATTGATGTTGATTTTTGAGTATACAAACTATTATTCAAATCTATCATTGTCAACTATGGTAAAAATGGAGTCAAAGTATAAAACGGAGGAATATCAATGTCAACGATTCTATTAGCAGGCGGAGCAGGTTACATCGGATCACATACCGCAGTTGAGCTTCTTCAAGCAGGATATGATGTAATTGTAGCCGATAATTATTCAAATAGCTCGCCTGAAGCTATCAGACGTGTAGAGAAGATCACAAACAAAACTGTAAAGTTGTATCAGGTTGATGTTCGTGACAATAATAAACTCTCCGAAATATTCAGCAATCACAAGATAGACGCTGTAATTCATTTTGCAGGATTGAAAGCGGTCGGAGAATCTGTTGAAAAGCCTATTATGTATTACCGCAACAACATTGATACTACATTATCGCTGTTGGAAGTAATGCAGGAATATGGCGTGAAAAATATCATTTTTTCATCGAGTGCAACAGTCTACGGCGAAGAAAACCCTGTGCCATATCTTGAAACGATGAAGCGTGGGGCATGCACTAATCCCTACGGCTGGACAAAATCCATGATGGAGCAGATATTTGAAGATGCTGCAAAAGCTGATAAAGAGCTTTCTGTGATACTTCTGCGTTATTTCAATCCTATAGGCGCACATGAATCAGGTATGATCGGTGAAGATCCGCAGGGTATTCCAAATAATCTTATGCCTTATGTAACACAGGTCGCTGTTGGCAAGCGCGAATGCTTAACCATTTTCGGCAATGATTATTCTACACCAGATGGCACTTGCACCCGTGATTATATCCATGTGGTTGATCTCGCTAAAGGTCATGTCAAGGCTATCGACTATATTCTTGCAAATCATTGTATGGAGATTATCAATCTGGGCACTGGTACGCCATACAGTGTTACAGAAATAGTTGAGATATTTGAGCGTGTTAACAGCGTCAAGGTCAATCATGTTTACGGTGTAAGGAGAGCCGGTGATCTCCCTGAATGCTATGCTAATGCGGATAAGGCGCTACAGCTTCTCGGTTGGAAGACGGAGAAAACTCTTGAGGATATGTGCCGAGATGCTTGGAATTGGCAAAAAAACAATCCTAACGGATATAATTAGTGAACTAATTATTCCACTAATTATTCCACACTTGGAAAACAATAAATAACATACAGGTTAAAAGGAAAGAAGAAAAATGAGCCCACATGTGTCAATTATTTTAGTAAATTATAATAGTTATAGAGATACTGTAGAATGCATTGAAAGTTTGAGAAAAGTCGAATATGATAATTTTAATGTGATTGTTGTAGATAACGCTTCGCCAAAGGAACCATCTGCTGACGATCTACATTATATTATGAACAATAGCATTTATCTTAAAGAGAATGCTAATCATGGTTTCTCTGGCGGAAATAACATTGGTATTAAATATGCTGAAAAGCATTTTAATTCAAAATATATTTTAATATTGAATAATGACACTGTAGTTGAAAAAGATTTCTTAAGTGTTTTGATAAGACATGCGGAAGAAGAAAGAGGAATAGGCATCGTTACAGGAAAAATCAATTATTATTATAAAAAAGAGATTATTAATTCAGCAGGTGGAACATTCAATTGTAATAGTGGCATGGTTAATCATCTGCATTGCGGAGAGATTGATCATGATAATAGGGATTATGTTAATGAAATAACATTTGCCACGGGTTGTTTATGGCTTGTTCCAACAGATCTTTTTAAAAAAATAGGATATATGGATGAGAGTATGTTTTTATATGCAGAAGATAGCGAGTTTTGCTGCAGGGTAATGAAAAACGGATATAAAATTATTTATTGCAATGCGTCCAAAATATATCATAAAGAGAATAGCTCAACTGGGGCACGAAGCTTCATCACACAATACTATTACACTAGAAACAATTTGTATGTTATTGACCAATATGCACTTAAGAAACCTTATGGAAAAACGTTATTTATAGTCTCTTTACTAATTAGAATCCTTAAAAGAGATTTTCAATCAAAACCAGTAATACAAGGTCTGAAAGACTATAAAAAAGGAATTAAAGGTCAATTATCAATGTGATAATAAAGACAATATCGAGGAGTCAATTATGATATATTTATATGTTTCAACTTTTGGGCAAGATACTTCTTGGATAAAAGCTGGTAAAAAAAATGTATGTCCTATAGAAGTTGGAGCTTGCTGTAGAAAAAACAATGAAAGCATACATTATGAATTGCGTGATGATATTGGTTATAGTATTTCTAAAGATAATCCTTTATGGGGAGAATTATCTGGTTTGTATTGGATATGGAAGAATGTAGATTTCAACGATAATGATATAATTGGATTCTGTCATTATAATAAAAGGTTAGATATTTCAGATCAGCAGATTGAGAAATTTTTCAAAGAATCAAAAAGCAATTCATGGATTGTATGTAGTCCAAGTGTCGCACCTCCACATACTTATCCGGAGGATATGTTAGTTTTAGAACAAATATTGAAAGAACGGTTTACCGATTATTATAAATCATGGAAAAAGCTCTATCATTCAAATGGTGCATCAAAAGATGGAAAACACACGTGTTCAGGTGGAGAATTATTTTATACTGATAAAACAGGGTTTGAACAGTATTGTAAATTCCTATTTGATGTTCTGTTTGAGGTAAAAGATAGGATTGGTGATGTTGAACGAGAACCATATCATAGGCGTTATCTAGCCTTTATGGGAGAAAGATTATTAAGTGTTTTTTTGATAACAAATTCAGTTAATTCTAAGCATGTAATAATCTATTTTAATAATATCAGTTTTGTGCGTAAATTTCTAAGAAAAATGTCATATATATTGGGCTTAAATAGGGATTCCAAATGGTTTATAAAGCTTAGAAAACTGCTGTTTGCTGATAAACAGACATCCTCATACTTAAATCAGTAGTTTAAAACAATACCGAGTAGCGTTATCAAGATTCTTTTCCATAAAATTATCACGAATAGTTATGCAATTTGAAATGCATAGTGGTGTTAACACAAACAAATGACAACGAGATTTACATATGCAGTTGTGATGTATATCAAAGTGGTTCATATACTCCTCCCACATCTCGATAGCTACGGATGGATGTTCAGCGGTTATATATGAGACTTGCCTTGAGATTGTTCGTTTGTTTATCTAAATTATAGAAGGGCTTAATATAATTTAATGAGAAATAAAAGTATAAAGATTAATGCAACGTTAAATGTAATAAAAACATTGATGTCGGTTTTTTTCCCTTTAATAACATATCCGTATATACTACATGTTTTGGATACAGATGGAGTAGGAAAAGTATCATATATTTCATCTATTGTTTCATATTTTACAATGATTGCAATGTTGGGTATATCAACATATGCGGTTAGAGAAGGCTCAAAGGTGCGCGATGATAAAGAAGCATTTTCGAAATTAGTATCACAGATTTTTTCTATTAACATCTTTAGCACTGTGTTATCATGTATTTTACTAACCGTTTCTGTGTTCTGTATCAATAAGTTTTCAGAATACAAAATATTATTCCTAATTCTTGGGTTTTCGATAGTATTTCAGGTTTTTTCTATTGATTGGGTAAATACTATATTTGAAGATTTTGCTTTTATAACGATACGAACAATAATCATATACATTATCAATCTTGTTCTAGTTTTTTTACTTATAAAAAAACCAGAGGATTATTTAGTCTATGCGATATTGACAGTGTTACCGAGTGGTATTGTATGTTTACTGAATTGGTATTATTGTAAGCGATATGTTAATCTTCGATTTACTAGACATATGTGTATTAGCCATCATATTAAACCATTGCTGATTTTATTTGCCAACACTTTAGCTGTCTCCATTTATGTAAATTTCGACATAACAATGCTTGGTTGGTATAAAGGAGATTATTATGCCGGACTGTATTCAGTTTCTGCAAAGATGTATAGTATAGTTAAAGCTTCTTTAGGAGCAATATATGCTGTTACAGTTCCTAGACTTGCATATTTTGTTGGAGAAAACGACTACCCAAAGTATAAACTGCTTTATTCTAAGACGTGGGGGATACTCTCTATTATTTTGATTCCAGCGTCAGTTGGACTAATTTGTTTAGCAGATGATGTTGTGGTAACTTTTGGAGGAGTAAAGTATGTAGAGGCGGCAGATTCATTACGAGTTTTGTCAATCGCACTTATATTTGCTATTTTTGGTGGGCTAATAACTGCTTGTTTAAATGTTACTATAGGAAAAGAAAAGGACAATCTTATTGCGACATTAATAAGTGCTATAACAAATTTCTTGCTTAATCTTTTTTTTATTCCGATTTGGGGAACAATTGGTGCGGCAATTACAACAGTTATTTCAGAATTCCTAGTATTATTTATTTGTTATATTAGTGTAAAAGATAAATCAAAATACTTTGACAAACGAATAGTATTAACGAATCTAGGACATTCATTATTGGGAACTGTTATGATTGTGATTTTTTATCAATTAGTTTCTCCCTTGATAGAGGATAACATTATTAGACTATGCGTTATTATTCCTTGCTCAATATTATTATATGGGATTATGTTGATTATTATCAAGAACGAAATACTCCTTGCTTTATTGAAACAAGTATTTTCAAATCTTAAAAAGTGATGGACAAAATTGAGTTATTTGTTTACGAGCTCTGGAGTTGTCACATGCTGCTTTTTCGCTCCACCGGAATTGTTTCCGACACATTTTAGCAAGATTAACTTAAAATATATGAAATAACCAAGATCAAAGTCAAGTTGAAACTGCGGAATGAGGAACGGATTGATAGTGTTGCAGTAGATATTTTTAAGCGTGACTAATTCTTACATCTATTATTTGACATTATAGCGTGACATTATGACAAAACATGACTACAAGCAATCCGCATACTATTTGATATACCTTATAAGATGCGTATTAAATGATAAAATACCCTCGCAAGAAAAAATAGAGAAAATGGCTCTTTCTCAAATATATTCTGTTGCCAAAACTCATTCGCTTACAGCAATAGCTGCCTATGCCCTTGAAAGTGCCGGGGTTAAAGATGAACGTTTCAGGAAGGAAAAGGGCAAGGCTATCCGAAAAAATATAACGATGGATATTGAGCGAGAAAAAGTTATCTCTGAGCTTGAAAAAGCAGGTATTTGGTATATGCCGCTTAAAGGTATAATTCTGCAAAACCTTTATCCAATGGTCGGTATGCGCCAAATGTGCGATAATGATATACTCTTTGAGAAGTCATATATCGAAACAGTTAAAGAAATTATGCTTGACTTAGGTTTTGTGATGCAACATGATGATTCCGGTCATGATTTAGCTTTTATAAAGAAACCTGTATGTAACTTTGAAATGCATACGGAGTTATTTGGTATTGCGCATAATGAAACAATGAACAGTTATTATGGCAATATAGTTTCAAAATTATTGCATGATGATAATAGTAATTATGGCTTTCATTTTTCTAATGAGGATTTCTATGTGTTTATAACAGCTCATGAACACAAGCATTTCATCAAAGGAGGAACCGGACTGCGTTCTTTAGTTGACACCTATGTTTTTCTGAATCACTTTTCGGATAAACTTGATATGGAATATATCCGCAAAGAACTTGAAAAGCTGAATATAGCAGATTTTGAACAGAAGAGAAGAAATCTTGCTATGAAAGTATTTAGCGGAAACCAGCTCGATACTGACGAAAAGCAGCTCCTTGATTACTACATATTCTCGGGAACATACGGAACAACTGAGAATAGGGTCATCAATTCGGTTGATAAAACATTGACATCGAAGATAAAGTACCTATGCAGAAGGCTTTTTCCTACATTGCCTGAAATAAGGGCAAGCTATCCTTTCTTCTATAAACATAAAATATTGATCCCGTTCCTGTTCATATACAGGATAGGTCTTATGCTTACAAAAAACCGAAAAAGGGTGCTTTCAGAAATAAAGACTCTTACAAGAATATGATTTAACAAAGCACCCATAGTGGTGCTTTTTAAAAAGAAACCGAGGTGGATTTTATGGCAATGAACCTATTTGAGCATAACAAAACAGCATATGAAGCAACCGTCCGTATGCTCTCCGAGCGCCGCAAAGCTGCCGTGATCCACCCCACAGGAACAGGCAAATCATTCATCGGCTTCAAGCTATGTGAGGACAATCCCGACAAGACTATCTGCTGGCTCTCACCCTCACGATACATTTATCAGACCCAGCTTGAAAACCTTGCCGAGACTTCTGACGGTTATCAGCCGGAAAATGTCAAGTTCTATACATACGCCAAGCTGATGAACGTAACAGAGGACGAAATTGCCGAAATCAAACCCGATTACATAATACTCGATGAATTTCACAGGTGCGGCGCAGAGCTTTGGGGCGCAGGCGTAGATGCTGTCCTGAAAGCGTATCCCGATGTACCTGTTCTCGGTCTGTCTGCAACAGCTATTCGTTACCTCGATAACCAGCGTGATATGACGGACGAGTTGTTTGACGGCAATGTCGCAAGTGAAATGACCCTCGGCGAAGCAATCGTCCGTGGAATACTTGCTCCGCCCAAGTATATTCTCTCGATATTTTCGTATCAGCAAGATTTGGAGAAATACGAAAAGCGTGTACGCTCCGCAAAAAACAAGGCTACAAGAGATGCCGCCGAAAAGGTGCTTGAAGCTCTCCGCCGTGCGCTTGATAAGGCTGAAAATCTCGATGTGCTGTTCGATAAACATATTGAGGACAGAGCCGGCAAATATATCGTGTTCTGCGCTAATCTGGAACATATGCAGGATATGATGGAAAAAGCAAAGGAATGGTTCAGAAAAGTCGATAAAAAACCGCATATTTACTCGGTCTATTCCGATGACCCGACTGCAAGCAAATCATTTGCTGATTTTAAGGCAGATAGCGAGCCGAAGCACCTAAAGCTCTTATACTGTATTGATGCTCTCAACGAGGGCGTACACGTTCCCGATGTATCGGGCGTTATTCTGCTCCGCCCTACCATTTCACCCATAATATATAAACAACAGATCGGTCGTGCGCTGTCTGCTTCAAAGTCCTGCAATCCCGTTATCTTCGATATTGTCAACAATATTGAGAACCTGTACAGCATAGATGCAATCGAGGAAGAAATGCAGGTAGCAATCCAGTATTACCGTTCTCACGGCGGCGAAGGCTTTGTTGTCAACGAGACTTTTGAGCTGGTCGATAAGGTTGCGGACTGCAAGAGCCTGTTTGATGAACTGGAGGGAACGCTTTCAGCTTCATGGGACTTGATGTATGAGCAGGCGAAGAAATATTATGAGCAGTATGGTGATATAGAAGTTCCCAAAAGGTATTTTACACCAGAAGGATATTCCCTCGGTCTTTGGCTTCTCACACAGCGCAGGGTGTATAAGGGCGATGTCAATGGCAATCTCACTCAGGTGCAGATCGACAAGCTGAATTCCCTTGGTATGCGTTGGGAGTCTGTAAAAGATGTTGCATGGGAACGCTATTACACAGCGGCAAAGCGGTATTATGATGAGCATGGCGATCTTCTTACACCGGCTGCCTATGTTGACAGCGAAGGTGTTACTCTCGGCAGATGGCTGTCACAGCTCCGTGTATATAAAAGCAGCGGTATCAAAAGCAATTATCTGACCGATGAACGTGTAAAGGCACTTGAAGAAATCGGCATGGTCTGGGCTGTGCTTGATTATTTGTGGGAAGAAAACTATGCTGCCGCCGTGCGTTATCACCGTGAGCATGGTGACTTAAATATGCCTTACAATTATGTTGACAGCAGCGGGATAAGGCTCGGTCAATGGCTGAATCATTTACGCAGCAGCCGTCTCGGAAAAGGAAAAGCCCGAAAAGAGCTGACTGACGATCAGATAGCCCGTCTTGATGCACTCGGCATGATATGGGAGACCAAATACGAAAAGCAATGGAACGATGCTTTTCAGGCTCTTTGTGATTATTATCAGAAAAACGGTACTTTTGAAATGCCTGCCGCCTACAAAACGGAAACCGGCATACAGCTCGGAAGATGGATTCGCCGCCAGCGTGATTTTTATGAACAGGGGCGTATCTCCGAAGAGCATATTGCAAAGCTCCGTGAGATAGGCTTTACACTTGAAAAGTCTGATCCGTGGGAAGAAAAGTATCAGCTTGCAAAGGCTTATTTTGAGGAACACGGCAATTTGAACGTTCCTGCAAAATATGTTGTCAACGGCGTTTGGCTCAGTAAATGGCTCAACGAGCAAAAGCTGATCGCCGAGGGAAAACGTAAGAAACAGCTTACTACCGAACAGCTTGCAAAACTGGAAGCTATCGGCTTTCGGTACGGCACTTCTCTATACGAAGAACAATGGAATGAACGCTTTGAAATGGCAAAAGCATATTTTGAGGAACACGGAGACCTGAACATACCGAAAAATTATACAGTCGGTGATTTTCAGCTTGGCATCTGGCTCAGACAGCAGAAGGCTCAGTATCGTGACGGCAATATGTCCGCCGACCATAAGGAGCGTTTGACCGCTGTCGGTATGGATTGGGACAATGCTTTTGAAAAGCGTGTCAAAAATTCCTATGTACAGGGATTTCAGCACCTTGAAGAATTTATTGCCGAAAACGGTGTTGAAGCAGTAAACGGCGAAGTTGTCTGTGAGGATGGATATAAACTCGGCAGATGGGTCGCTAATTGCAAGATGAAATATCGTAAAAGAAAACTGCCCAAAAAGCATACAGAGCATTTTGAAAAGCTCGGTGTACGCCTTGAAAAGAGCGATGCCTGGGAAGAGCGCTATCGTGAAGCAAAGAAATATCTTGATGATAACAACATAACATATTTTCCGCAGGGTACATTAAGCGAAAGCGGTTATGACCTCTATTCGTGGGTATCCGATCAGCGAAAAGCCGATAGGAACGGCACACTATCCGAGGACAGAAAGAAAAAGCTCCTTGCTATCGGCTATCCGTTTTTGCAGGATAGGTCAACGAAGCGTGAAAAAAGAAAGCCAAAGTGGTTCGATAAAGCAAATACTGTTTTGGAATATGTTCAGTCGCACGATCCCGACGACCTTACAGACGATACGGAATACAAGGGTATCCGTATCATGTACTGGATAAAAAACCAGCATTCAAGGCTAAATGCAGGGAGTATCACGGATACCGAGCAGACAGAGCTTATACAGCAGATATTACAGCTCAGTTTGTATGTCAAAAGATCGCATTGGGATAAAATGTATGAAGCGGCGGCACAGTATTATTCTGAACACGGTGAAATTACAAACATTCCCGATGATCATGAAGCTCCCGACGGCAATTTAAAAGCGTGGATAAAAAACGAAACAAAAATCGTAAAGGGTTTTGTAAAAACAAAACGCACTCCCGAACAGCTTGAAAAGCTGGCAAAAATCGGTATATCGCAGGATATGAAAAGCCCAGCGGAACGCCAATGGGACAGTCAATTTGAACGTGTAAAGGTCTTTGTTGCCGATAAGGGCAGACTTCCGTTTTACTCGGCGAGAAGAAAAGACGAATTTCCTATGGCGGTCTGGATAAATAATCAGAAGAATAAAGCAAAACAAAATATATTGACCGATGAGCAGATAAAGAGACTGCGTGAGGTCGGTGTGGCAATATAAAACTGTAAAAGAGGTGGATCACATGGCAATGCAATTATTTGAGCATAACAAGACAGCGTATGATGCCGCTGTAACAATGCTCTCCGAGCGCGGCAAGGCTGCCGTGATCCACCCTACCGGCACGGGCAAGAGTTTCATAGGTTTCAAGCTTTGCGAGGACAATCCCGATAAAACGATATGCTGGCTCTCTCCGTCAAAATATATCTATCAGACACAGCTTGAAAATCTTGCCGAGACTTCTGACGGCTATCAGCCGGAGAACGTGAAATTTTACACCTATGCAAAACTGATGAACGTAACAAAGGACGAAATAGCGGAGATCCAGCCTGATTACATAATTCTCGATGAGTTTCATAGGTGCGGTGCGGAGCTTTGGGGAGCCGGAGTTGATGCTGTCCTGAAAGCATATCCCGATGTGCCTGTCCTCGGTTTGTCTGCAACTGCAATACGCTATCTTGACAATCAGCGTGATATGACAGACGAGTTGTTTGACGGCAATGTTGCAAGTGAAATGACACTTGGCGAAGCTATCGTAAGGGGAATATTAAATCCGCCGAAATACGTTCTGACAGTCTATTCGTATCAGAAAGAGCTTGAAAAATATGAAACAAAGATAGCTGGAGCAAAAAGCAAAGCAGTTCGTGACGAAGCAACGAAATATCTTGAAGCACTTCGGCGCACTTTGGAAAATGCTGACGGACTTGATGTGATCTTTAATAAACACATTGAGAATAGATCGGGCAAATATATCGTCTTTTGCAGCAGTCTTGAAACAATGAGTATTGCTGTTGTGGAAGCTGATAGCTGGTTTGCTAAGATAGACTGCAAACCGCACATTTACAAGGCATATTCCAATGATCCCGAAACAAGTAAGGCGTTTGCTGAATTTAAAGCTGACAGATCGGAGCATTTGAAACTGCTTTACTGCATTGATATGCTCAACGAGGGTGTACACGTTGAGGACATTTCTGGTGTAATTCTGCTCCGTCCTACGGTATCTCCCATAATCTACAAGCAGCAGATAGGTCGTGCGCTGAGTGCAAGCAAATCCACAAATGCCGTCATATTCGACATTGTAAATAATATCGAAAATCTTTACAGTATAGACACTATAAAAGAAGAAATGCAGGCAGCGATCACCTATTACCGCTATACCGGAGATAGCCGTGTTATCGTGAACGACCATTTTGAAGTTCTTGACGAAGTAAGAGACTGCCGCAAGCTGTTTGATGAGCTGGAGGGAGTGCTTTCCGCTTCATGGGATATTATGTATGAAAAGGCAAAGGAATATTATGAGCAGAACGGTGATCTGATAATTCCGGCGAATTACCATACAGAAGAAGGGTATGCTCTCGGGCGATGGCTGACCATTCAGCGTTTGGCCTATGCAGACAAGACCGATAAGCCGCTGACACAAGTGCAGATCGACAAGCTGGAAGCTATCGGTGTTGTATGGGACAGCCACCTCGATTATATATGGAACAGATACTTTGAGAAAGCCAAAGAATACTATGAGCAAAACGGCGATCTTAATGTGCCGAGAGGATATATTGTTGACGGTCTGAAACTCAGTATTTGGTTACAGCGTATGCGGAGTGCATATGCAAACAAGCGTTATACTGTGGTGACACCCGAAAAGAAAAAATTGCTCGACAGTATCGGTATGGTGTGGAATCCGCTGTCTGATCAGTGGGAGAAAAACTACCTTGAAGCTATGGAGTATTTCAACGAACATGGCAGTCTGTATATGGATTATAAATATATCACACCGTCTGGTCTGAAACTTGGTTATTGGATCACACATCTGCGGCAGAAAAAAGACGAGCTGACAGATGAGCAAATCGCCCGTCTTGACCGCATAGGCATGGTCTGGAATACGATGGAGTATAAATTTGAACACGGCTATAAATATGCGGTGCGGTATTATCATCAAAACGGAAATCTGAATCCGCCAATCACATATATCACCGATGATGGTTTTAGGCTTGGTTACTGGCTTGAACAAAAGCGCAGGCAGAATAAAAAAGGAACGCTTTGCGATGAGTACATAAAACGGCTTGAAGAGATTGGTATGCTTTGGAAGCCTACGAAAGATCTGTGGCAGCAGATGTTCGATGAAGCAAAGAAATATCTTGAAGAAAACGGAGACTTGAATGTTCCGCAGGACTACAAGACTGCTCAGGGCAGAAAGCTCTGCGCTTGGCTCACTAAGCAAAGGCGTGACCGCAGGGAGGGTAATCTGTCTGAAGATAAGATTAGGCAGCTCGATTCTCTCGGAATGCGGTGGGAAACATATTCCGACGAATTGTGGGATACTGCTTTCGGACACTTGGAGAATTATGTGAGAGAACACGGAAATACTGACTTCACCGGTACTTATATTTGTGATGACGGCTTCAAGCTCGGGGATTGGGTCGAAAGGCAAAGACGATTGTTAAGAAGAAAGAATTGCCCGATAACCGAAGAACATAAAGTGATGCTTGAAAAATACGGTATAACTGCAAGTTTCAAAGGCTCAAAAGCCACAACAAGAGAAGAAGCATGGAATATCGGATTTGAAGAACTTAAAAAATATATATCCGAATTTGGAAGCAAAATAATCCCAGAGGATTATACGACCGAAGAAGGTGCATATCTCCGATATTGGGTCATAAGGCAGTACAAGCTCATGCGGAAGGGAGAACTTTCCGATGATAAGCTTAGAAAAATCAACAGCTTAGGCATTGACATAAAATGTCTTATTCACGGTGACAGAGGGTGGTCGGATAAATATGAAGCGTTAAAAAACTTTATTGAGAACTGCGGCAGACTGCCCAGAAGCATGGATAGCGAAAAACCGTTAGCGATTTGGGTGTCAGGGCAGAAAAGGCTGTATTCCAACGGCAAATTGTCTGCCGAAAGAACAGAAAAGCTCCGCAGCATTGGAGTTGAGTTATAATTGTACGAATATCCGCAATCACCACGATACATACGGAGGTATAAAATGGCAAACATAAAAGAACCCGAAAACAAGAAAGAATTCATCATTCGTGTCAGGGTAACACCGGCAGAGCGTGAGGAATTTATGAAACGTGCAGCGGCACAAGGGTATAGGACTGTGAGCGAATTTATACGTTCACTGTTGGATGATGATAAAGCCAAAGCTGATAAAACTGTATCATGATCGTATAGCTTTGTTCCCATCGTAATCAAGGCTGAAAGGAGACATTCTATGACAATAAAGCATAAGTACATCAATGCATGGCTTTCAGAGCGAAATCTTATTTTAGAGCCTGTGTTTACAGATTTGCTCCGTGAGTATGCGGAGCTATTTAAAAAGAACGTCATTTAACTTTACAGAAAGTATATTCTCTGCTTGGCTGTACAAAGCAGAATATTTCCTATTGGTCTGAAAATTCCCATAGCACACAGTCCAAAGGTTCTGTATATGCTGTGATTAATAATGCAGTAGAGTTATTTGCTCTTTCTGATATACAAGCCGAAGCTCTCGCCAAAAGCGCAGGTCTATCACTTGAATTTGAGGGCGGAGATATTATAGAAACGCTCGGATATAAGGGCAAACTGAGAGACTTGTGCAGGAAAGCAATGGTCAGTGAGCGTATGTTGAGACGATACAGACATGAAATTCCTGCAAAACAGACGATCATTGCGTTAGCCATTGTTCTTGGAAAAAGTGCTGACGAAACCGATTCTATTCTCCGCAAATACGGCTACTGCCTGTCCGACAGCATTATCGGTGATGTAGTTGTTAAATGGTATCTGACAAAAGAACATCGTGAAACAAATGAGGAACTTCTGATTTTTTCGATAAATGAGACTCTTGAAAAAATGGGAGTTCCTCTTTTAATGACAAGACAAATTTAAAAAAGTCAAAATTTTGTACCGCTTTTTTTGAAACTCCATGTGATATACTGTAAATGAAAGATAGTACATTTCTCTATCTTTCAAAATGCAAGTTACACAGTAAAAGAACATGGAGGTGTTCAGATGAAAACTTTAGCAGTTTACGAAAAGCCCCAGCTTTCGGTAGGCATCAGATTTATGCTCATGGGTGTTGACCTCAGCGCATACTACCAAAAGACCACGAACGGCTATGCGATCTTCCTTGCTCCGTCAAACCTTGACAACAATGTTCAGCTCTCCGTTTCGGAGATCGTGGCGGAATTCAACAAAATGGCAGGCGGCGGTCTTACCGAGGACGATATTAAGAAAAAGGTCGGGGACGATGTTCAGCTTGCACTGGCTGCCGAAACAGACGAGCCTGTTCAGCTTGATTGGAGCAAGATCAAGTTCTGCCTGAAAATGCTGTTTTTGAATATCAAGTCAGAGACAAAGGACGGCAAGGAGGATAAGAGCGTGGAGTATGCCCTTTCACTCCAGATCATTGCCGATGAGCTGCTGCCGAAGGATATTAAGATATTCAATGTGGACTCTCTGAGCTTCAACATCTGGAACACCCAGAGAACGAAAGTCCTTGAACATATGGCTCTTATTGAACCCGAAGCGTATTAAAGTCGGTGATCGGTAATGAGCAATGAGATCAAAGATTTCTCACTCAGTATCGGTATCAGAGGTAAGGTACTCGGTTATGATGCTATCGCTTCGTATAGCAGACAGCGAGGACAGAACTGCATACAGGGCAAGGTGTCAGTCGAGCATGAAAACGCTGCCGAGCTGATTGGCTTGGTCAGCAAAGACCTTGCAGACACTCTTGCTCCTGTTATGCCGGATTTCCTGACAGATATTTCGGCAGAAGTGTCCTTTGGAAACAGCTATGACCATGAGTTCCTGAAGATCAACACCGATGCCGTAAAGCTGTCGCTGATAAAAATGACGGACATCGGCTCTGCAGTACTGATAGAGATCACAGACGAAAAATCATCAGACGGGCTTACCTACTACATTCAGAAAGCAAAAGAGCTTTTCGGTCTGAATGAGCTGTATTTCTACGCTTCAAGCGGTGCGGCTCTTGACATTGGGAGATTGCTTTCTGATAATAATAAGTATGTTATCGTGCCGCCCGATGATCTGTATTCCGAGGGCGGCTTTTGCCTTTATGCCGATTATGATTTCAGCAAACACAAGAGCTTTATCAATGATTTTATGTATCAGCTCCTCGGCATTGACAGACTGGCATTCTTTGCAGGAAAAAATGATAACGATGCCTATTTTGCATTATCCGTACCGAAAATTCAGAACAATGTACTGACGGTAGAAAAGCTGTATTTTCAGGCGCAGGCAGGAAACAGCACATCACTCAATGCATACGGAAATTTCAGATTTTCTTTTGTACCCGAACTCAGCTTTGGCATAAGCTGTCAGCTTTCCCCCGAAAACGTTATGCTTTCGGCAGCAGCCTTAGCGGATAACCCTGTCAATCTGTTCGGTGAATTCTATTTAGGCTCTGCCGGACTGACCATTGGATTAGGTAAAAACGGACTTATCTTCGGACTTTCGGGAGAAATGTTTCTCCGTAAATTGTACCTATATGGTGCGGTGCAGCTTGCGATATACGGAGAGGTAGTGAAACCTCAGCTTCTCAGTTTTTCAACAGGTACACTCAAATTTTCAGACCTTTTTGAAAGTATCACAGGTACTACCTTTTCGGGGATTGAATCGCTTGATATTATAGGAATAGACAATTTTGATTTTAATTTCAGAAATAATTTCAGAACGGATATTCTGAATAACAGGGATATTCCTGCGATAGTCGAGCATTTCAATCAGAATGTAGCCGACGTGGAATTTAAACTGAGTGCCAATTCTGTTGCTTTGGGGCAGATCAAGAGCGACAAAGGCTATTCGCTTGTGGATAAGTCCAGAATGCGGCATTATTACATTGATGAAAACGGAAAACTATCTTTAAGACCCCAGTTTTACTATTCCGATGTTGCCGAAAGTTTTACTCTTGCGGATGGCAGCGTAGTAAGTGCAGGAATATTTTTCTGTGCAAAAATATGGGTGTTCAATGTTGATATAAAAGCACTGTTTTCATTCAGGAAGAACGAGGGAGTTCTTGCATTTGCAATGCTGTCGGATATTGACCTGGGCTTTGTGAAGATCACAAGCTCCGATTTCAGCAGAGAAAGTCCTATCCCTCTGCCGCAAAATAGCCTTTTATATCATTTTATTGATAAAAGAAGTGACGGAGTCGTATTCTATCTACAGGCTTCAAAAAATGATGTGTCATTCTATTTTGACGGCAAAATTTCTATACTGAACGGTCTTTTCTCCGAACAGGCACAGCTTTATTATCAGCAAGGCTCGATTATTGTCAATTTGGAAAGCTCTCTGCTCGGCATGACAACAAAGGTGAGCCTGAGCGCAAGCTATTCAAATGTCTTTGCGCCCGCATATACCGGTGCAGGAGTAAGTGTTTTTATCTCTTTTGACACATACGGGCTTGAAGAAAAGCTGAACAGTTTCTCGAAAAAACTGATGTATGCGGTGGATAAATGCCGTGAAAAGGTCAACAGCGCAAAGCAGTCCCTTGAAAATGCCAAATCAAAGGTATACAAGCTCTATGATGAAGTAAACTCTCTCAGACGTAAGGTGGATTCGCTGAGGAATGAGCTTTCAAGAATGGGCTTCTGGAAACGGCTTGTATATGCAGTCCCCTACGGAATTGAAATAGCCGGAATTGAGATCGCAATAGGCGCGTTGATTGCATCTGTTGCGATAGCCGAAGCTGCGCTGACCGTTGCCGAAGCGGCAGTCGAGTTTGCCAGAAGGCTGAGTGAGGGTGTACTCAAAGCAATCAACAGCGTGATAACCTCTGTGACTTCGATCTTCTTTATCCGCAAACTGACAGCCTATGCAGAAGCCGGCACATCAAGGGCTGCACTTGCATTTACGGCTGAATTTGTAGTGCTTGGCAAGGAATATAACTGTTCATGGAGCATGGAACATGACATTGCAGGTGATATAAACAAGGGTATCGGCAGCATATCGGACAGCTTTTCCGACAAGACCGCAAGTGACATGAAAGACCTCGAAAACGGCGAATTGTCAAGTGTTCCTTACAAACAGCCTTTGAGGTTAATTGCTGATGATACTCCCGATCTTGTACTTGATGATGCACTCGATGCTCTGTCACGAAACAGAGAAATGCTGACAGCGGCACACGAAATGTACTACTCTATGTTCGGAGAAAGTGCGCAGGAGTTTGAAGCAGCGGAGCTTGAATACCTTGAAACAATTTCGTCTATCGCTGTCAATGCTGACATTGCAAGCCGTGCAGCACATCTTGACGATCTGAAAGATACCGTTGATGAGCTTAGAGTTATCACCTCTGAAAACGCACATTCGCTGAAAGCAATGAAAGCTGCCAATGCCGTAGAGCAGTATGATGAAGCTGTGAAACGCTCGGAGGAGCTTAGGACACTTATCGACCGTCTGCAAGCTCACAAATCGGAGATACGCTCGGCAAGACAGAGCAGAAGAACAGAGATCAACCGTATCATGGGATACAGAGGTACTTATCAGGAGTATTATGACAGTGACCTGTATAAGTATGTTTCCGAGCTTAGAAAAAAAGCAGAAGAAGTGTATAAAGATGCTCCGTCCACATATACAAATCCTGTAAATGACAGTCAGATCAGCGAAATGCTTGAACAGCTTGAAGAGTATTATAAGTATGAGTGACGGTTGCGAAAGGAGTAAATTATGTTAAGAAGAATGGAAATGCCTATGACGGCAGCAGGACAGGGTTTACAGCTCTCTGAAAATTTGCTGAAGGATGCTTGGGTTTTATACAAGGAGACTGATAACGGGCTTGTGTTTTCAGAACTTTATAATTCCGAGTTTTCTGATGAAGAATATGCAGACGGTATTGTTGCTGTTCCATTGACTTCAACATTTATTGATTTTGATTTTATATTGAACGGTACTCCGATTTGGAATGTTATCGGCAGTACCGGAGATAGTTATTACGGGCCATTAGACCCTAACCATTTGCAGCCGATTTTTTGGCGTCATTCAGGCAATTGGAGTCAGGTATGGGCTGACCTGACGGGTGAAATATTGATGTGCAGTGTAAAGGGACAGGTTGATTGCAGTCACACTCAGATGGTCGTCGGTCATATGCAGCTGACAGATCCACAGGGTCAAGCCACCCCCGTAGGTATTGATGTGCATATAATTCCGATCTGTATTGCACACAACAATGCAAGTGTAACGGGAATGATGAAAGTTGCTGGAGGATGTGTAGATTCGATAAATAGAGAAGGAGTAAAAACAATCAAAGTTCGCTACAGAATGTGAAATAATATAGCCGTTCGGCAATCTGCTGAACGGCTATACTAATGTTTACTTATATATCGTAACCGCCAACCACCCCCAGCCAATGACAAAGTGACAAAAAAATGATATAATTACTCTGAAGGCAAATCGAAACCTGAAAGGAGTAAGATATCATGGGAAGAATACGCGAGATAAAAAAGCAGGTGCGTCACAAGGAATGGGCGGCAATGGTACAGGAATGTCAGAGCAGCGGAAAGAAAGTCGAAGAATGGTGTAATGAGAACGGCATCAATATCAGTACCTACTACAAAAGGTTGAATGTGATCAGAACCGAGCTTATCGAAGGAAGCGAAAATCAGAGTATCGTTCCGGTAAGTGTTTCCGCTGCTGTTTCGGATGCGAGCAATTCGGTTATCGCGAATGCAGTGAAGGAATGCAGTTGTGAGGATAAGATAATGATTCGCAAGAACGGCATCGAGATCGAGCTGCCTCAGAATATATCCGGAGATATTGTGCTCGCATTGCTTCGGGGACTGAGCCAATGCTGAAAGAACTGTCAGCTGCCAATATCTACATCGTGTGCGGGCATACGGATATGAGAAAATCTATTGATGGCCTTGCTGCTATCGTACAGCGGAAGTTTGATCTCGACTTATTCTCGGATAGCCTGTTCCTGTTCTGCGGAAGGCGCAGGGATCGACTGAAAGCACTACTGTGGGAGGGTGACGGTTTTCTGCTGTTCTACAAACGGCTTGAAAATGGTCGTTTCAACTGGCCACGCAACGAACAAGAGGTAAGGGATATTACGAGAGAGCAATTCATATGGCTGATTCAGGGGCTGTCTATCGACCAGCCGAAAGCAATAAAAAAGATCAGCGGTGGTGTGGATATATGCTGAATATCCAACACTAAATCTGCACATAAAAGTTGACAATATTTCTCTGCCCGGAAAGCAGTGAAAAGCGTTCTTTTTCTTGAAAAATCGGGCGGTTTGTGGTATAATTAAAGTATCGGGAACCACTGAAAAAATCAAGAAAAGGAGCGCTTTTTATGACATACGAAGAACTGAAAAAAGCATATGAAGAAGCCGCAAAAAAGTGTTCCGAACTTGAATTGAAAAAAGCTGAACTGGAAAAAGAAAACAGTGAATTAAAGAAATCGAATGAAGACAAAGACCTCCGAATAGAACATCTTACCGAGCTTGTTCTTAAACGCAATAAAATGCTGTTTGGTCAGAAAAGCGAAAAGGGTAAATATCTATGTGATGGTCAGCTTTCATTTGAAGGACTTTTCAATGAAGCCGAAGAACAGTCAAATTTAGCTTTGTCGGAACCTAACGAAGAAAAGATAACGAGAAAGTCTGCAAAGACCGGAAAGCACCGCGGCAGAAATGAGATAAGAACAGACCTTGAAACCAAAAAGGTCGTTTTTGATCTGCCCGAGAATCAGCGTATCTGTGGTGTGTGCGGTGATGCTCTTACAGAATATACCGAAGAATATCTGACAACAAGGCTTGCGGTCATTCCCGAAAAGATCTACAAGATAGAATACTACCGCAAGGTCTATAAGTGCAGAAACTGCGATAAGAATGGGATCAGGTCCAACATAATCAAGGCGGAGAACAAGACACCTGCCGCTGTCATCGAAAAGGGGCTGCCCGATCCGTCGCTGGTCGCGGATATAATGCAGAGAAAGTATCAGCTCGGAGAACCTCTGTATCGACAGGAGCAATACTGGAAGCTGAGGGGCATTTATCTGAACCGCACTTCACTTGCAAACTGGGTCATAAAGGGTGCAAAATGGTTTGAACCGGTCATAAAAATGTTTTGGGAAAACACTTATCGTGAGCCTGTTCTCAATGCCGATGAAACTCCCACACGGGTCTTGAAGATAGACGGCAAACCTTCCAAGAAAAAATGTCAGATGTGGATAGTCTGCACGGGTGCAAGCGCTTCAAAGAAAATAGCGCTGTACACCTACAAGGACAGCCGCAGAAAAACAGTTGTTGAGGAACTGCTCGGGGATTACACGGGAGTGGTGCAGACAGACGGGTATCAGTCATACGGTATCGGGAAGTTTGAGAATGCGGGCTGCCATTCACATCTAAGACGTAAGTTCTTAGACTGCGTACCCGAAGGCGATACCACTTGTCCATCAGCGCAGGTAGTTGCCCTGATCGATAAAGCATTTGCTTTTGAAGCTGATGCTAAGAAAGCAAAGTTTAACGAAGATCAGATACTGGAGATGCGCCGTGAAAAGGTGAAGCCGCTGCTCGACAAAGCCTATGAGATCATAAATACACTCAGACCGGGCAAAGGTTCAAACCTTGGCACGGCAGTTACTTATGCCAAAAATCAGAAAGAGAAGCTGTATCTGTTCCTTGACAATCCGGATGTTGAAATGACAAATAATCTTGCCGAGAGAACTGTCAAGCCTTATGTAATAAACCGTAAGAATTTCCTTTTTAGTGACACAGAAAAAGGTGCCGATGCAAGCGCGGCAGTCATGAGCATAATCGAAACAGCCAAAAGAAACGAGTTAGATGTGTACGGGTATCTGCTTTACTTGCTGACCGTCCTGCCCAAGTGGGGTGCGGATCCAACTGAAACACAGCTTAAATCGGTAATGCCTTGGAGCATGGCACTTCCACCATACTGTAAGCAAACTTACAGTGAGGTAAAGTAATTGGCTGTAAAGTAGAGTTACAGCCGTTGGTAGAGAAGTATAGTAACCGGTAGTAAAGTACAAGTAGATGGCTCTAATAATCAAAGCCGAGGTTTCATTGGAAGCCTCGGCTTTTCTCTTTAGGGGTTGGGTTTGGTTGGCGCTTACTATATATCATTGTATTGAATACCATTTCCCTCGCTTGCTGCTGTAAAGCGTTCCCGATAGCTCCCACGGCATTGAGATCACCCTTATCGAGTTCAAGCTGATATTCGGAACTGTTCGCTTTCAGAAGCTCCTCCTGGCTGTCAAGGGCTTCAAATACCTTTGTATCAAGCTCGGAGAGGTACTGATAGATTTCCCCATTATCCACAAGTCTCTGCAAGCGGTCCGGATCAGTATCTTCCACGAAATGCAAATGATAGCGGATATAGTCACGGAAAAAGCGGTGTTCCTCGGTATTGAATGTTTTAGGGTGAACGTGCGTGACCGTCTGCGTGTCGGTATCGACAGACCATACAGGCATTTCTCCACGGTCAGGCACTATAACAGTTTCATGACTCTTAAAAATCATAGCTATCCCTCACTTCTTCTTTTTCATTATATAGAAGCCGGCAGCACCGACTCCCACTACTGCAACAACTCCTGCGATGATCGGCAGAGGATTACTCTCAGAAGCTCCTGTGTTGCTCTCAGAGCCGTTTGAAGCGGTGTCGGCGGTATCGTTACCCTCTCCGCTTGAAAGCCCCTCAGAAGCCGTTTCCGTTCCGTTTGTGACCTTGCCTACAACTCTCGGTGAGCCGTTGCCCTTATCGTCAATGGTGTGACCTCCGGCGGTCTCCGCTTTATCATCGTCCTCTAAGGTGCTGAACGGCGGAAAGCTGTCAACGGTGTTGCCGTTTTCATCTGTCATGATCCAATTGTCCTGCCAATAGGTGAAAGAATAGCTGTGTTCGGGTGTTTCAATGGTCCAGTTGCCGTTGTCATCATCGTTGAAGTCAAAGTCCTCGATGTAACTGCGGTAGTAGTCCTTGTATTCGTATTTCAGCTCTCCAAGCTCGGACCAGTCGTATTCGTCCGAGCCGTAGTTTTCATCAAGCCACTTGTCAAGCAGGTGGTGCTTGTACGATGCCTCGGGAAAGTCGATGCCGTTATCACCCTTGCCGTTCCACATATCGTCCCAAATCTCGGCTTCAATGTAGTCACGGTCAAGGTTTTCGGCGGCATAAGCCGTAACAGAAAACGGGAGTGCCGTTATGATAAGTGCGGATAACGTTATAATAAACTTCTTCATCGTTATAATTCTCCTTTAACCTGTCATCTGACCGATCAGGACAGATGCTTCATATTTGCTCAGGTCACTGACCTGAATGTCTTTTCGCTTCTTCTTTCGGGCAAGGCGCTGTATCAGCGCTTTCTGCTTGTCCGATGCAGGCACATTCGCCCAGCGCATAACGTGGGGAATGTCCCACAGGTATATCGCTTTCTGATAGTCGCACACTAAAATATGATGCACCTCGTCAAGTATCTCCTGCATAGGCGCTGTTGGAATAGTCCTCACGATAATATCATCGTGTTTCAGATAAGCATAGCTGTTACCAGTAATGTCCTCGGCGGTCACTCGGAAGATGCGCCCCTCACCGATGGAGCAGGTCATATCGCCGTTTGAAAGAATGATGTAGTTGACATTGTGGGTGTCATAGTTTCCGTTCTCGGCAAACAGCTTGACACGCTGAACATTGATTTTCCAGTCGGGCGGCGGTGCGGGCTTGTTCAGCTCCTCTGTGACCATTTCCTCGATCTCTGTTAGGAGCTTGCCCTGAAGCTCCTCGGGCGGTATGTCTTTCGGTATCTCACCTATTCCGAAAAGGTCGGGAGCCTGGCATATATCCAGCTTGCCTGTGATGCCCACACAATCTATCAGATTGAGAGCGTCCTTGCCTTTGTGCGTCCTCAGACCTCTGCCAACCATTTGGGTGTATAAGCTTGCATTGCGTGTCGGTCTGGCAATGATGACCGTTTCGATCAGGGGCATATCCGTACCCTCAGTAAAGACCATGCAGTTTACAAGACAGGGTATCTCACGGTTTGTGAAACGCTCGATGATCTCCGCACGATTTTGCGTTTCTGCCGTCACCACAACAGCACCCTTGATAAGCTCTGCGATATGATAAGCGTGCTGTACCGTTGTTGCAAAGATAAGCGTCTGACCGACAGCCTTTTCATAGTAAGCGGCGGCAACTTTCTGATTTTGCAGAGGATTGTCTACCGCACTTGAAAGCTCCGCAAGATTGAGATCGTCGCACTGCTTGTGGACTTCCGAAAGGTCAAATCCAATGTCCACGGTAAAGCACTTCACATCGGTGAGATACTTGTGGTCGATGCCCCATTTGAGGTTGCGTTCGTATATGATCTTGCTGTATATCTCGCCCAGCTTTACATTGTCGGCTCGGTTCGGAGTAGCCGTAAAGCCGATGTGAAGCCGTGGCTTGAAATAGTCATAAATACGGCGGTAGGTGTCGGCAACAGCGTGGTGTGCTTCGTCCGTGATAATAATATCGAAATCATCGGGCGAAAAGCTGTCCAGCCGTCTGACAAGGCTCTGCACACTTGCCGACACGACTTCCTCACCGTTGCTGTGGTTGTCGGCTTGCTCAACACCAAAGGTACAGTTAAAATACTTGCGTGGCTGCCACACAAGCTCCTCACGGTGGGAGAGGATAAGCAAACGTCCTCTCCGCTTGATGTGAGAAAAGATAACGGTCTTTCCCAAGCCCGTGGCAACAGCGACAAGATAAGAGCCGCTTTCGGTATTGTTGATGATATTCACGCACTCCTGCTGGTAATCTCTGAGGGTAATTGTCTCCATTCTTGCTCCTTGCTTATGTCATGTTCTTGAAATAGAATTCAAGCGCCTTTTCAATAGTCTCCGTGACCTCTTTCTTCTTCATACCGGCGGTGAAGTATCTGCCGTAAACCTCGTCACTGATCTTCACATTTCGGGGCTTCGGCTTTACATTTTCCGTGTCTGTGATGATGCGGACGATAGCGGCGGTATCAATATCGCCCTCGATGTCGGCGGCTTCACGGAGAGCCTTTGCCTTTTTCATGTCTATCTTGAAGTCCTCGGCTTGCTCGGCGACGGTCTCCTGAGTTTCTTCCGAAAGGAACGACAGCTCAACACCGCTTCTTATTGCAAGACTGCCGTCATCAATAAGAGCCTTTAATTCGGGTATCAGCTTGTCTATCCTTACAAGGCGGACAACGGAGCTTCTGCCAAGACCGTACTGCTCTCCAATATTATCATTCACGTCGGCGGACTTCATTCCCACCGGGTCTGAAGTCACCATGTCGGGATTTTCAAGCATTTCAAGCTCCCTGATAATATCGTTTCGCTTGCCCTGTGAGAACATCTCGCTGTGACGGAGAGCGATAACGGCAGCCTGTTCGGAGATCTTCAAGTCGGTGAATGACCTTTGGATTACATTTGACTCAATGGCATACATTTCCATTTCGTCCTCGGAAAGTCCTGTCTTGACGATAGCAGGCACGGTCGGCAGCCCTGCGAGCTTAGAAGCGTTCCAGCGGTTGTGACCGATAAGTATCTCATAGCCGTCACCATCGGGCTGTACGATGATCGGGGAAAGCACTCCGTTTTCACGGATACTCTCGACCATATCTTCAAGGCGTTCTCCCGTGTACAGCCCGAACTTGTGGTTGTGGTAGGGGTGCAGCAGATCACAGGGGATCTGCTGTACCGCACTCTGGACGGACAGCATTGCGTTAAGGTCAAATTGGGTGTTCATTTTTCTCTGCCTCCTTCTGCTTTTTATAGTTTTCTTTCATGAACTCTCTGAAATATTTTGAATAAGGAGTATCGGGAGTGCTTTGGCTGATATAGCTTCTCTGACACTTCACAACATCATCGAAGTCCTCGTCATCGCATATTATATCGAAGGGATTGAGGTCAATATACCGTCTCCTGTGGCATTGCCGAACAATATCCTGTCCTTTACGTGTATGCAGGCAACTCTCCCGGGCTTTAGTACCCTTAACAGATTAGGCGTAAGATAGTCCATCTGCTCAAAGAACCTGCCATTATCTTCATTGTGTCCAAGATCATTGTAGCTTGGGGTGTACTCATAATGATTGCCAAAGGGAATTGATGTCACTATCTCATCAATGCTGTTTTTCTCCATCTTTTCCAGCTCTAATATGCAGTCATTATTTATGTACCTGTAGTGATTACCTTGTATCTCCACTCTGTCAACTCCTATCGAACGCTTCATCTTATCTGATATGCTGTCTACACTTGAAAGCCCGTTTTTACGTATGATGTCCGACATCTTTTCAGCCTGATGATCGAAGCGTTTCCATTTTTCAAGCAGCTGTTTCAGTATCTCGTCCTCTTCGTCCATATGTATTATGTCGATAACGACTTCCTCTGTCTGCAAAAATCGGTATATTCGGTGTACAGCCTGAATAAAGTCGTTGAATTTGTAGTCTATCCCCACAAATATCGCCCTGTGGCAATGCTTCTGAAAATTACAGCCGCTGCCCGAGAGTATCTTTTTTGTGGCAAACAGCTTTATCTTGCCCTCTGCAAAATCTATCACTCTCTGTTCTCTCAGGTCGATATCCATTGAGCCGTAAATGTCCACAACGTCTTTTATCTGCCGCTTTATCTCATGCCTTTCCTCTTCAAGGTCATGCCAGAGTATAAAGCTGTCCCCGGGAGAAGCTGCTATTATCTCCGCTGCTTTTGCCACTCGTTCCTTTATGCTCCTGTTCTTTATCCTCGCTTCGTCCTGCAGGCTGGCAGCTGCATCGTCAAAAAGCCTGCTCTGTCCGTCACGCTCTATCGACAGCTCTTTCTTTTCCTTTGTGAGCCTGTGATAGTTTATCTTCAGCGGAGGCAGGTCATACCCATCATCGGAATACTCGCTGCAAACGTCCGAGGGCTTTGATACAAACACTGCCCATGATGAGACCCAAAGCCAGAATTCTTCTTCCTTGTGAGGATAAAGGGTCAGATTATTAGCCTTTGTACTGGCTCTCTGAAAAAATCTGGTCAGCGCCTGACCTGTGTCCATTATCTCAAGATATCCTGCATAATGTATCAGCTCTTTGTACTTGTTCGGGTCAGGGGTCGCAGTAGCAACTATCTTATACGGCACACCGCTGAACTTCTTTAAAAATTCCTGATATGTCTTGCTCCCAAAGCTCCTGAGCACTGCTGCTTCATCAAGAGAGGTAGCTTTAAAATAGCTTACATCAATATCTCCGTCACGTACCCTCTCATAGTTTGTGATAAGGATCCCCTTATCATTGTTCTCAAATACCTCTGCCATGGTCTTTACATACACAGGTCTATCATAGCCCAGTATCTCCACCGCATCATGGGTAAACTCCTGCTTCACTCCAAGCGGCATTATGATAAGGGCTTGTCCTCCCAGCTTTTTTATTACCTGGTGGCAGAATTCAAGCTCCATTATGGTCTTGCCAAGACCGAATTTAGCAAATATTGCACGTCTGCCGCCCCTGAGCGCCCATGCAACTATGTCCCTCTGATGGGGCATCATAGCATTGTTGAGCTCATTCGGGTCTATCTCAAATCCGCTGTCCCCGGCTATAGCCATTTTAGTTTTCAAAAACTCCATGTAGTCAGACATCGCCCCTCATTACCTCCTCCTGATAAGCCTTTAGCGCCGCCATGCTCCGCTGTGCCTGCAAGCCCTCATAGTATGTGGCTTTGCGCTTCTTTTTGGGCAAAAATTTGTTGAAGTCTGCATTCTCTCGCTTTATGTGCAGATCTAGCCCGAATTTATCCCATACCTGCTGTACAGGGTCAATAAACTCTTTTTCTTCAAGATATCTGCAAAGCCTGCTCAGCCTTTTCTCACCAAAGCCGAATGAGCTGCACAGGCTTATAAAGGCATATTCAAGGTTATATGTAAGTATGTCTGCATTATCAGTGAGTATGTATGTGTTTTCATGCAGCAATTCTATCGCCTGCTTTTGTATTATCCTTTTGCAGGCGGCAGTATCTGTGTGATATATCTTCCGATATTGCTCCAGCTTATAGTCCAGCACACCGTCATCGGTGTATTCGTCCATCTCCTTGCAGCCCTCGCCCAGTGCATAATAAAGCTCTGTCAGTTTCTTTTTGTAAAAAATATTAGGGTAAAGCTCACCCAGCCCCAGAAACATAGCTGCAATTACCCTGTAATAGTATTTGAGTATTATGTATGCCGTTTCATTCTCAAAGCAGTACCTGTTAAGGTCCTTTTTCGCCCTCTTTATCTTCCTGTTTGTCATGCCCCTGCCGCCTTTCCTTTATTCTTTGCGTGTATACAGTCATCACAGCATATGTCCTCGCCAAGGTTCTCACAGTTCGTACATTGCCCGTACTTCACACAAAGCCTGCCGCCGTTATATCCCTTGCACTCGTTCTTAAACTCGGGACAGGTCTCTCTTTCCTCACAGGCAAAGCAGTCCGTAAAAGCTGCTTTTGAAAACAGGCTGCACCTTTCGCACTTGTCCTTGCTTTTTACCTTACTGTTAGGGCATTTCTCACAGTTGTCTATGACTGCTATATATTCAAGAGGAACATTCTCTTCCCATTTTGCATTCTGGAGATACTCTATGCAGACTCTGGTCCTTATCTGACCGTTCTGCCTGTATACAAATGTGACCTCGTTAATGCACTTGAACACAGTGCCCCTGTACTCTGCCTTGTCCGTCCTCATTACAGGGAGTTTGGCTTTAGCTGCCGCCTGTGCCTGCTGTGAATTCATCTGTTACACCTCCAAGGTTAAAAAGCTTGTCGATCTCAAGGGCTATCTCCCTGACCGCTGTCGCTATATCAGCTTCAAACACGGTGGGCTCAAAGCCGCTCATGACCCTTGTGAATATCCTGCCGTACATTCTCACAGTTATCTCGGCATACTCTCCCACACAGATAGAATAGCCGTACCTGATCTCATAATTACTGCTTATCCCACACTCTTTAATACAGCGTGCGGCATAAGCTCTTATGTTTTCTCTCCTGCAAGCTGTGGGAAAATTCGCATTTTCAAATCGGCTGGGGTTCATAATTCTTTCCCTCCTCATAATGTTTGCACTTGCCGCACTTCTCCTCGTTCTTCTTGTTCTCGCACCAGAAGCAGTCACCGTAAGCTAAGCATCTGCCCTCGCACTCCCATTCCTGACAGAAAAGATGCCTTGCACAAATAAAATTATCTTCTTGCATTTCTGTTAGCCTCCCTTGCCAATACTCTGAATACCGTCCTTACCTGCCGCCCTGTCATTCTGGCAATATCCTCCTCGGCAAAGCCCCAGTCATGAAGCTGCCATATCCTTGCTCTGTCCGCAGCTGTTATCCGTCCGTGGCGCTGTGGTGCTGTGAACTCACTTGCTCTTCTTGCTTCATAATAGCTCTTATCCCTGTACCTTACACGATACCCAAGATCTTTCATGTAATCAGCAACTGCCTTATCTTCAAGCCCCACCTTGTCAGCTATCTCATCAACATAATAATTCTGTGAAGCATATGCCCTTATCCTGAGCTTGTCCCTGTTAGTCATTTAGTATCATCTCCTCCAACTCATTAAGCCCCGAGAGCAGACTTCTGAAAGCTGTGCCCATATCAAAAGCTCTCTGCTCAGGCTCAGTCATTACGTTATATATCTCCAGCGTGTCCTTTACAGAAGCTTCAAGAAGCTCTTGACATTTCTTTAATTTTGTGTTATACTTTGACATAGAAACAGCGGTGGTGTCCGCTGTCTCCAAATTATCAACTGATATTTTTTCAGAGCTTGTATCGACCCCCATCGGTGCAGGCTCATTTTCTTTTATATTTCCGTCCTTTGCTATGAAATCTGCGAATATATCGAGGCATTGCTTTGTACTGCCGATTTTATCACAACTTATAAACGGGCAGCCCTCACAGGTCTTTTCCCCCGATGTGTGGCGTATAGCTGCTTTTATTATCATTTTCTTTGTAAGTTCCATATTTATTCACCTTCCTGCAAAATACAGCACATCTCTCGCCAGTGCGGTCAGGCTGTCGGCGCTGACGTTCACACTTCTTATTACCGTGCCGTCGGGTCTTGTGAGCTCGACCCGTTCTTCTCCGTCCTCACGCACGAAATATTCTGCCTTTATCCTTTCACCCAGAGCCCTTTTAAGCAGAGCGCTGAGCTCCTTCTGGCAGAAGTCGTATTTATCTTTCTGCTCCTCATTCATCAGCATTGGTATCTCCTTTATAGTTAAAATTCCCTGCATCATGAACTTCCGATGACTCGGCGATCAGCTCATAAAGCTGTACGGCTTTATCATAGTCCTTCAGCGGCGGCAGCCTGTTGTCTTTGTATTTTACATAATAAAGCTTTAGCTTTGGGAGTTTTTCTCCCCATAAGACCTCTAGCTCAACAAAGCCTGCCGGGCTTTTCTTCATCGTTCTTCTGCAAATTGCCATGTCAGTTATCGTCCTTTCCCTTTACCATCATAGGCAGCTGTACAGTTGTCAGTTTTATGCGTTTCATCAGGTTGTCATACATCTCCTTGTCGCTATCATCAAACATCGTTTCAACAGAGCAAGCAATGATCCTCAGCGCTGCTGTATAAAAGGGAAGGTCCAATGCATTAAGCTTCATGTTGCTCATTATCTCCTCCGTGCATTCCTTGACTATCTCTCCACTGTCTTTGCGCAAAGCCATTCCCTTTACAGCTTTTGAGGTCGTTGGGTCATGGTCTACCTTCATCGGTTTTATCTGCTTTTTTATCTCCATAGTTTTCATTCCTTCTTTCTTTAAACTCATATTTATCTGCCTTCATTACAGCAGTTGTAATTATCGCCGTGAACACTGCCAGCCCCAGCAGCACCACTATAAACAGCACAGCTTCAGCACTCATAATGCCTGCTCCTTTCGATCTCATCGTTAGCGTGCTCTATGTAGTTGTCGAGCCGCTGCTTTATGCCCTTTTCTCTGTTTTCCTCACGTGCCGAGTAGTACAGTGTTACGAAAAGCAGCAGCGCCGCCGATACCATTATGACCAGCCCGATGGCTTTATCCTTTGAAGCTATGCACATTCCTATCATCTCAGCCACCGCCCACAGGCTTATGGCTATACCTCCCTTTGCTGTATCGTCCATTTTCATTTTTATAATCCGCCTTTCTGCGAAAGGCACCAATAGGGTTATGAAAAAAGGT